>Ga0207873_1001224_pt1 | contig 25535 bp, 20 predicted proteins | sample BGWIniCompost_FD_187373 | JGI IMG/M metagenome (GOLD analysis project Ga0207873, IMG submission 187373) | Cellulose adapted compost microbial communities from Newby Island Compost Facility, Milpitas, CA, USA - BGW Initial Compost (SPAdes)... ...
CGCCCGCCCCCGCCGACATGGCGGGACTTGCCGGTGTCCTCTTCCATGTGGGCCCGTTCGATGCCGACCCGGATCGTCTCCCCGTCGACGTCGACGTCGAGATGCCCGTCGTGGCACACCGGGATGTCGTACTGGGAGATCTGGTAGTTCTTCGGCAGGTCGGCGTAGAAGTAGTTCTTGCGATGGAACACCGACGTCGAGCTGATCTGACAGTCGAGCGCCAGGCCGATGGCGGTGATCCATTCGATCGCCCGCTGGTTCGTCACGGGCAGCGCCCCGGGGAGCCCCAGGCAGACAGGGCACACGTTCGTGTTCGGCTCCTCACCGAAGCCCACCGCGCAGCCGCAGAACATCTTCGAGTCTGTCTTCAACTCGACGTGAGTCTCGATTCCGATGACCGGTTCCCAACTCATGACGCGTCTCCCAGCGGAGGACGGGCATCGAAAGCGGCGAGCCGCTCGACCTCGGCAGCGACACAGAACATCTGCTCCTCGCCGAGCGCCGGCGCCATGACCTGGAGCCCGATCGGCAGGCCGGCGTCGTCGGTCCCCACCGGGACCGAGATCGCGGGATCGCCGGTGAGGTTGACCGGCAGGGTGCACACGTCCGACAGGTACATGGAGAGCGGGTCGTCGACCCTGGCTCCGAGCTCGAAGGCGACGGTGGGGCTAGTCGGCGAGATGAGCACGTCGGCGGTCTCGTAGGCCGCCCGGAACTCTTGGATCAATCTGGTCCGCACCTGCTGTGCCTTGCCGTAGAAGGCGTCGTAGTACCCGGCGGACAGGGCATACGTGCCGAGCAGGATGCGGCGCTTCACCTCGGGACCGAACCCAGCGGCGCGGGTGCGAGCCATCATCTCCTCGGTGGTGTCCCCGGGCACCCGATTGCCGTAGCGGACGCCGTCGAAACGGGCGAGGTTGGCGGACGCCTCGGCAGGGGCGATGAGGTAGTAGGCGGAGAGGGCCACCTGCGCCGTCGGGATGGACACCTCCACGATCTCGGCTCCGGCGCCGGCGAGCCGCTCGATGGTCGCCGACACGGCCGCTTCGACCGCCTTCTCGTACCCCTCGCCGCCGAACTCCTCGACCACGCCGATCCTCATCCCTCCGACACCGCGGTCGAGGGCGGCGGCGAGGGACGGGTACTCACCGGGATAGGAGGTGGCATCGCGGGGATCGTGACCCCAGATGGTCTCGAGGAGCAGGCGGGCGTCGTCGACCGAGCGGGCCAGCGGCCCGATCTGGTCGAGAGAGGAAGCGAAGGCTATGAGCCCGTAGCGGCTCACCCGGCCGTACGTCGGCTTGACACCGACCACCCCGCACAACGCCGCTGGCTGACGGATCGAGCCACCGGTGTCGGAACCGAGAGACCCGAGCGCCGATCCTGCCGCCACGGCCGCCGCCGACCCGCCCGAGGACCCCCCTGGAACGCGATCGGTGTCCCAGGGGTTGCGAGTGGGGCCGTAGGCGGAGTTCTCGGTCGAGGACCCCATGGCGAACTCGTCGAGGTTCGTCTTCCCCACGAGGACCGCCCCTGCCTCACGCAGGCGTTCGACGACGTGGGCGTCGTAGGGCGGCACCCAGCCGGCGAGGATCTGTGAGGCGGCGGTCGTCTCGACGCCCCGGGTGCACATGTTGTCCTTCAGCGCCACGGGTATGCCGTCGAGCGGCCCGAGAGCCCGACCCTGGCTCCGCCGCTCGTCGGAGGCGGCCGCGCTCTCCAGGGCTCCGTCCCGGTCGATCGTGAGATAGCAGTGGAGTTGGGCCTCCGTCATCGTCGCCCGTTCGAGGACGGCTTCGGTCAGGTCGACCGAGGTGATCTCCCCCGCCTCGAGCCGCCGCCCTGCTTCGACGATGGTGAGGTCGGCGAGGCTCACCCGTCGACCTCGAGTGCCGGCGGGACCACGAAGTAGCCGTCCTGCGACTCGGGAGCCTGCGACAGCACCTCGTCGCGATCGAGCGACGGCTGCACGACGTCTGATCGGAAGGAGTTGGTCAGCCCGAGAGGGTGGGCGGTGGGCGCCGTGTCGTCGGTGGCGACGGACTGCACTTTGGCGGCATGCTCGAGGATCTGCGACAGCTGACGGCGGTAGATCTCGAGCTCGGAGTCGTCCAGCGCCAAGCGGGCCAGGCGCGCCACATGGGCGATATCGATGTCGACGGGCATTGCGGCGATTGTAATGGGCCGCCGGCCGCTGCCCGTCGGAGATGGTTCGTGGCGGCCACCGCTACCGTGCAAGCGATGCACTTGGCTCCCGTGGTGGTGGCAGCTCATGCCTCCGGCCCGGAGGCATGGGAAGCGGCCGTGACCGCCGTCGCCGACTGTCTCGATCGACACGCCGATCTCTCGGTGGTGCTGCGTCTACCCGGCGCCGCCATCGAGTTCCTGACCCACACCGCTCGCCATGCTCTGGAGAGCCTGGACCAGGATCGTGTCCTCTGGCTGGCGGGTGGCTTTTCCGACCCGCTGCTGACGAGGATCTCCCCGAACGCCGTCCGGCTGCAACTGGAACGGGAGAGAACGGCCATGGACGTGGCCGGGATCTCTCCGGGCGGGTTGTGGGTCGACGGGGAATGGGAGCCGGCGCTGGTGTCGGTGGCTTCAGACGCCGGGCACCGACTGGTGTTCTTCTCTGCCGACGTGCTGGCAGAGAAGAGCACCGCCCCGGGCCCGATCGAGCGGGCCGGAACAGCCGTGATCGGCATACCGGTCTTCCCCGAAGCGCCCGATGTCGAAGGCGACGGCCTGGTGGCAGTCATCGTCGACTCCGACGGGCTCGAGGAGTTCGTGTCCCGTCATGGGCCACAGCTGGCGTCGGTGTCACGGTTCCTGTCCGAGCATGGGCCGAGAGAACGACTGGAACCTCGCCTGGCGGTCCCCGAGCCGGATCCCTCCCGGGAACCGTTCTATCGCAAGCTCGTCCTCCGCACCGCGGCGCAAGGAGGCCGCAGCCCGGTCCAAGACGCCCTCTTGCGCCTCCAATCCCGCGAGCACCTGCTCGACCCCGGATTCGCCGATCCCGAAGTCGATCTGCTCGATGCCGCCATTGCCCTCGATCGGGCCTTGAAGCGGGGCGACAACTGGGTCGAGGTGACGGACATCGACTGGGACGCCGACGGCACCGACGAGGTCCACATAGAGACCGTCGCCGCCTCGCTCGTGGTCGACCCGGCAGAGGGTGTGCTGGCGTTCTGGGACGACAAGGCGGGACGGTGGCCGATCACAGCCGTCCACCCGCCGGTGCCGGCGGTGTTGCTCCGCCGCCTGGTCGGCGAAGAAGGGGCCGAGCCGGAGCCCGAGCGTCTGTTCGTACAGGGTCGGGGCCAGGGGCGGGGACAGGCTTTCCTCTCCCTCGGCTCCGACACCGGCAGCTCCGTGCGTTTGGAGCTCGACGGGCGCGCGCTGTCGCTCGAGCTCACGGTCTCCGCCACGGAGTTGGTGCGAATGGGCCCTGAGTTCCCCTTGCGACTCCGCACACCACGCATTCGGGTCGACGGCGGGCAATGGCGCGACGCCACCGAGCCCTTGGCGGTGTCGGGTCACCGCTTCCGGCTCGTCGACGACGACCACAGCATCCTCATCTCGGCCCTCCGCCCGTGTGAGCTGTTCGTCCATCCGCTGGAGTCCGGCGGCCTCGTCGTATGGCCTCATTGGCTGACCGACGGAACCGGCACGTATCACATCTCGATGTCACCCGCCTGACACAGAACGCCGACGGGGGGATCTGCGTTTGTGGGTGACAAAGGAGGAACTTGACCGCCTTGAGACAAGCCACGACGACGCGGCTGCGGCAGCGGCAATTTCCCGATTTCTATCGGGTGCACCATCAGCCCGTCTTCCGCGCCCTGGCCGCCACATTGGGGGACATAGAGCTGGCCAAGGAGGCGACGGACGAGGCAATGACCCGGGCGTATCAACGCTGGACCACGGTCTCGACCTACGACAACGCCCCGGGCTGGGTGTATCGGGTGGGGCTGAACTGGGCTCGCTCCCGGCTCCGCAAACAGACCCGCGAACACCTGGACGATCGACCACCTGACAATCCCGTCGACCAGCCGCTTCCCGATCCCGACGTCGAACGTGCACTTCGCGAGCTGCCGCTCGAGGCCCGCACGTTGGTCGTCCTGCGTCATCTGATGGATTGGAGCTACGAAGAGATCGGCGCAGCTCTCGGCATCCCGACCGGCACCGCCAAGAGCCGGCTGCACCGGGTGATGAACGAGCTGCGCCAGAAGCTGGAGACGAAATGATGAACACCGAGGAGCGCATCAAGAGCCATCTGAAGGCGATGACCTCCCACCTGGTCGCCGAGGACCGGCTGGAACAGGTGATGGAGGAGGGCCGTCGCCGTCAGATCCGCGCCCGCACCGTCCGGGTCCTCGGAGCCGCGGCCGTCGTGGCGCTGTTCGTCGGGGTGCTGAACGTGCTCGACACCGGGCCGGGCGGCCCGCCGGTCGCCACCGAACCCACCCCGGACACGAGGCCCACCGAGACAACGGTTCCCGAAACGCCGCCGACCACGATCCCAACTGAGGCCGCCGAGCCGCGCGGGGTGATCGTCGCCGGGCCAGACGGCCTCACCGTGCTCGATCGGGACGGGAACACGTTGCTCGAGCTCACCGACGCGGGACCCTACTCCAATGTCGCTTGGGCGGCTCCCGACCTGAGCGGCGGGATCGTGTTCCAGCACGAGACGACACCGATGCCATGGGAGCAGGACACCGTGCTGCGCCTGGCGCCAGGTGCCACCGAACCCAGCGTGGTCGTGTCTCCCCCCTCGGGAGCGAACATCGTGCCCATCGGCACGGGCGAGGGGGAAGCGGGTCAGCCACTGCTCTATTACCTGGTGGACAGGCCGACAGACGTCGGCAGCGTGAGCCGCCTCACGGCGATCGACCTCGACAGCGGGGAGACTCGCGAGATCCAGAGCCTCGAGTACGAGCCGGGTGTATCCGTCATGCTCGATGTGGGCGGTCCGGTCGTCGCCTTCACCCGGGACGGCGAGGACTGCAGGCAGCTGGAGTTCGCCCACATCAGCGACGGGCCCATCGATTCTCCCCTGTCCGACGAGTGCTTCCCGCGGACGACGATGACGCGGCTCTCGGCAGACGGGCAATCGCTGGCCACGCTGCCGTTCCAGGGAACGGAGCTCGTCGTTCGCTCGGTCCGCACTGGCGAGACCCTGTGGCAGCGAGAGATCCCGGCCGGGGCCTTCAACCTCACCGCTGGTGAGGCGGGCTGGGCGGTGCAGACACCGGCGGAGACGCTCCTCGTCTCCGAGTCCGGTGCCTGGTCGTTGCCCCCGGTGGAGCAGGGCTTGGCGGTTCCATTCGTGGATCTCGAGGTCGGCTACGACGCCGGGCTCGGCGGGGAAGACGCCGCCCTCCCCTGCCAGCCCCAGGAGATCGGCCTCCCGCCCCAGGACCTGCCCCCGGCCGTGGCCGAGACGAGGGAGCAACTCGCCGCCCTGGCGGCGTCGTGCGACTACGAGGGGCTCGCCGCCATCGTCGAGGCGGACGGGACGACGATCAGCTTCGGCGCGGCCGGCGACCCCGTCGAGTTCTGGGTAGCCGAAGGCCGCGCCGGTCGGGACCCGCTGGCCGTCCTCGCCGCCCTCCTGACGACGACACCTGCCGAGGACCCCGCCGGCTACTGGGCCTGGCCCGCCGTCCACGTCGATCCGTCCAACGAGGTGTCGTGGGCCGAGCTCGAGCCGATCCTCGGAGCCGACACGACAGAGGAGCTGCGCCAGTACGGAGAGGGATACCTGGGCTGGCGCGTAGGCATCGCCCCGGACGGCACGTGGGGGTACTTCGTGGCCGGCGACTGATCAGGCCGTGAGCAGGCGGCGCAGGGCGTCGTAGACCTGGCCCACCAGGCGGAGATCGACGGACTCCTCCGCCTGGTGGGCCTGGGCGGATTCACCCGGCCCGTAGTTGATCGCCGGGACACCGATCTCCGAGAACCGGGCCACGTCGGTCCACCCTTGCTTTGCGGCCCGCGGGGCTCCGCTCAACTCCGCCAGCCGGGTGATGAGGGGGTGGTCGGCCGACACTGCCCCTGCCGGGGCGCTGTCGGTCACCGCGAACTCGTCGCAGCCGGCGCAGATCTCCCGGAGTTCGGCCACGGCCTCGTCGACAGTCATGTCGGGGGTGAATCGCATGTTCACGTTGAGGGTGAACTCGGCGGGAACGATGTTGTTGGCGATCCCTCCTCGAGCCCGGGTCACGGCCACCGTCCGCTTGTACTCCAAGCCGTCGACGACGTAGGAACGGGGCTCGATCCGATCCAGGCGGGCCAGCCACTCCCCCGCCTTGGTGATGGCGTTCACGCCCCACCAGGGCCGGGCGGAGTGGGCGGCCTTTCCGAGGAATCGAACCGTGGCGTTCACCACTCCGTTGCAGCCGTATTGGATCTCCCCGTCGGTCGGCTCGAGCACCACCGCGCAGTCGGCGGCGGCCAGCCAATCGACGGCCGCCAGCACGTCGCGGAGTTGGTTGTCCTCGTGGGGTCCCTCCTCGGCGGCGTAGAACACGCCGGCCACGTCGTAGCGTCCCGAGGCGACGTCGGGATCCTCCAGCAGGTGGATCATCACGGCGAGGCCGGCCTTCATGTCGGAGGCGCCCAGGCCGAAGAGACGGTCGCCTTCGATGCGGGCCGGGCCCTGCCCTTGCGAGGGGACGGTGTCGATGTGCCCGGCCAGGACCACCAGCGGCTTGCCTGTCGGTCGCCCGACGACAAGGGACTCCCGGATCCGTTCCTGGGGCAGCCCTCCGAGGCGTTCGGCGATCTGGCGGCAGATCTCTCCCTCGTCTCCGGTCGGCGATGGGACGTCGACGAGCCAGGCCAGCGTTTCGACGAGGGGGGCGTCCATGGTTGCCAGACTACCGAGGCAGGTGTGTAGCCTCCGCGTCCTATGAGCGAGAGCGCCACCGGTATCGGAATCGCCACGGTCGACGCCCGGGGCGAGGTCCTCGACACCTACTTCCCCCGCCCCCGGCTCGGGGTGCCCGAGGGTCGAGAACTGACCCCCGGCACGGTTCGCATCGAACCCTCCACCGCGGCGTTCTTCGGTGAGCAGCGTCTCATCGGTCTCGCCGGCCCCGACCCGGACCGGGACGTCGAGCGGGTGCTGGTCGCCACCCACATCGAAGACCTCTCCCAGCCCCCGGCCGACCCGCCCGACGCCTACCTGCGGCTGCATCTGCTCTCGCATCGCATCGTCCGCCCCCACGAGATCAGCCTGGAAGGCATCTTCGGCGTGCTCAACAACGTCGTGTGGACGACACAGGGCCCGTGCCCGGTCGAGGACTTCGAGGAGACCCGCATCCGACTCCTCGCTGCCGGTCGCCCCGTGCACGTCACGTCGATCGACAAGTTCCCCCGGATGACCGACTATGTGATCCCTTCGGGCGTGCGCATCGCCGATGCCGACCGGGTCCGCCTCGGCGCCTACCTGTCCGAGGGGACGACCGTGATGCACGAAGGATTCGTGAACTTCAACGCCGGGACCCTGGGGGCTTCGATGGTGGAGGGACGGATCTCCGCCGGCGTGGTCGTTGGTGACGGAACCGACATCGGCGGCGGTGCCTCGATCATGGGAACGCTCTCCGGCGGCGGCACCGAGGTGATCTCGGTCGGAAAGCGTTGCCTGCTCGGGGCCAATTCGGGCCTGGGGATCTCGCTCGGCGATGACTGCATCGTCGAGGCGGGCCTCTACCTCACCGCAGGCACGATCGTGACCCTCCCCGATGGGACGCGTCGCAAGGCGCGGGAGCTGTCCGGATCCAGCGGACTCCTGTTCCGCCGCAACTCGACGACCGGTGTGGTCGAGGCGCTGCCAACCAAGGGAACCTGGTCGGGCCTCAACCAGGAGCTACACGCCAACTAGCGCCTGTCGGATCAGGTCGGCCGCCCGGCGGCAGGTGTCGATGTCGGGCACCAAGGCGAGCCGCAAGTGGCCGAAGCCCCGCTCGCCGAATATCCGACCGGGAGACACGAACACGCCCGCCTCGGCCAGCGTCTCCGCCGCCGCCAGGTCGTCTTCGACGGCAACCCACAGATACAGGCCTGCTTCCGAGGCCACCACCTTCAGCCCGGCCGCCTCCAGGCCCTCGCGCAGGATTTGCCGCTTCCGATCGAAGATCCGCCGCCGCTCCGCCACGTGTTCGTCGTCCTCCCAGGCGGTCACAGCCGCCCACTGGACGAACTCGGGGGACGCCGTCCCCGTCGACGTTCGGAGCCGGTAGAGCCTCTCGATCGCGGCCGGGTCCCCCACGATCGCCCCCGACCGGTACCCGGTCATCCCCGACCGTTTCGACAGCGAGAGATACGCCAGGACACCCTCGGTGCCGTCGGCGACCTGCAGGACCGAGGGAGGCGGCTGTGCCCCCTCGGCGTAGAGATCGACGTAACACTCGTCGCTGCACACGAGCACGTCGTGGCGCCGGGCCTCGGACACGACCGCGGCCAACTCCGCTTCGCCCATCACCGCCCCCGTCGGATTCGAGGGCGTGCAGATCCACAACAGCGCCATCCGCTCCCACAGCGGTGTCGGCACCGACTCGACCGTCGTGACGAAATCCGGACCGGCGGGTACGGGAACCGCCTCGGCTCCGGCGAGCACCGCGCCCCGGGCGTACACCGGGTAGCCGGGGTCCGGGTAGCCGACCGCGTCGCCGCGGTCGCGGTCGACGAAGGCCAGCGCCGTCGAAAAGATCGCCTCTTTGGCGCCGGAGGTGGGAATCACCTGCGTGTCGGGGTCGACGCTCACGCCGAACCGGCGCCGGACGTACCCGGCGATCGCCCGCCGCAACTCCGCCAGGCCGTTCGTCGTCGGGTACTGCGAGACGGCGGGGACCTTTCGGCGCAACTGCTCGGGGATCGCCTCCCAGGTGGGCTCCGTGGGATCGCCCAGCGTGAAGTCGATCACGTCGGCGCCCTGGTCCCGAAGCCGGCGCACCTTCTGCTGGAGCCCGGCTATGGGGTGAGCGCCGACGCGGTCGAGCGCGGGATTGGTCCGCATGGGGCGAGGCTAGCCCGCGGGCGCCCGTTTTCCGGCTTGTGGAGCCGTTTGGAGTACCGTCCTCCACGTGCCGTACCGACTGATCTACGCCGGTCTGGCGCTACTCGCCGTGGCCGCCGTTGCCCTGGGTGTGGCGCTCGCCCCGGAGGGGGAACCGGTCGAACTGCCCCCGCCCATCGAAGCGGTTTCGCCCGAGCCGGGAGACTCCGTGATCCGCCAGGCGGTCCTGTCGGTCGATCTCGACATCGGCTACCAGGCGACGATCTTCGTCGACGGCATGCCCATCCCCGATGCCACGTTCGTGCCGGCCACGGGCGTGTACACCTGGGCACCGCACCCGAACTCGGCCGTGATGACCGAGTGGACCACTGGCGAGCACACCGTGCGAGTGGAGTGGCTCAGGGTCTCCGGCAGTCCCGAGGGCGGCTTCTTCGAGTGGAGCTTCCGGGTCCACTGAGCCTTCAGGTCTGGAGAACGGACGGCCCTTCTTCGAGGAGTCGGACGAAGGTGGCCTCGTCGATGATCGGCACCCCCAACTCCTCCGCCCGGTTGACCTTCGACGCCCCCGGCGAGTCTCCCACCACCAGCGCCGTGGTCTTGGCGGACACCGACCCGGTGGCCCGGCCCCCGGCGGCTTCGATCGCCGCCTCGGCCTCCTCCCGTGAGAAGCCCGAGAGCGTCCCCGACACGACCAGCGTGACCCCCTCGAGGACACCTCCGCCCGCCTTCGCCTCCTTTTCCTCTCCCATCTGGACGCCGGCCGCGGCGAGCCGGTCGATGAGATCGCGGTTGGCCGGGTCGGAGGCCCACTGCTTGACCTCGCGGGCGATCACCTCGCCGACCCCTTCCACCGCGGCGATCTCTTCGAGCGGAGCGTCGAGGAGAGCAGGGATGGATCCGAAGTGGCGGATCAACCGCCGCGCCATGGTCGCTCCCACGTGGCGGATTCCCAACGCGGTGAGGAGGCGCGCCGGGGGGCGGTTGCGGGCGGCGTCGATCGCCTGCTCCAGGTTGGCGACGGAGGTCTCGCCCCAGCCCTCCTCGGACAGGAGGACCCGGGCGTCGAAGGTGAACAGGTCGGCCGGGCCCCGGATCAGGCCCTTCTGCAGCAGTAGATCGATGGTCCGATAACCGAGATGCTCGATGTCCATCCCGCCCCGGCCGGCGAAGTGGAACAGCCACTCACGGAGTCGAGACGGGCAGTCGAATCCTCCGGTGCAGCGTGCCACCGCCTCGCCTTCCGGACGCACGATGGGGTTGCCGCAGAACGGGCAATGGGAAGGCATCTGCCACACTCGCTCCTCCCCGGTGCGAGCCGCCACCACGGGTCCCACCACTTCGGGGATGACGTCCCCGGCGCGCCGCACCACCACCTGGTCACCGACGCGGATGTCCTTCAGAGCGATCTGGTCCTGGTTGTGGAGTGTGGCCCGGCTCACGTTCGCCCCGCCCACGAACACGGGTTCCAGGACGGCGTAGGGGGTAGCTGCGCCTGTCCGCCCGACGTTGATCTGGATGTCGAGGAGCTTCGTGGTGCGCTCCTCGGGGGGGAACTTGTAGGCGATCGCCCATCGGGGCGCCCGGGCGGTGAAGCCGAGGGACTCCTGCTCCGCCAACGAGTCGACCTTCACGACCACGCCGTCGGTCTGATACGGGAGGTCGTGGCGACCGGCTTCGGCGCTTTTGATGTAGGCCTCGACCTCCGACAACTCCTCGACCCGTGCCGACGACGGGTTGACGGGGAACCCGAGGCTCGAGAGGTAGGCCATCGCCTCGGTCTGGGTGGAGAGCTCCGGGCCTCCTTCGATGATCCCGGCCTGGTAGATCCAGATCCCGAGTTGGCGGGTAGCCGTGATCGAGGCGTCCTTCATGCGGATCGAACCGGCGGCGGCGTTGCGGGGGTTGGTGAACAGCCGGGCCCCGGCTTCGGCCTGGCGGCGGTTGAGCTCCTCGAACGCCTCGAAGGACATGTAGACCTCGCCGCGCACTTCGAGCAGATTGGGCACGTCGTCGCCTTCCAGGCGCTTCGGCACCTGGTCGAGGGTGCGGAGGTTGGTGGTGATGTCCTCGCCCACGGTGCCGTCGCCCCGGGTAGCTCCCCGCACGAACCGGCCGTTTTCGTAGACGAGGACGACGGCGAGCCCGTCGATCTTCAGCTCCAGCGCGTAGCCGCTGGGATCGTGCCCGAGCGCCCGGCGGGCACGGTCGGCCCACGCCTCCAGGTCCGCCATCGACTCGGCGTTGTCGAGTGAGAACAACGGCCGGAGATGCTCGACGGGGGCGAAGCTCGACTGGGCGACGGAGGCGCCGACGCGCTGGGTGGGGGAATCCGGGGTGATCAGGTCGGGATGCTGCTCCTCCAGGGAGCGCAGTTCCCGCATGAGCTCGTCGTATTCGGCGTCGGAGATCGTCGGATCGTCGAGGACGTAGTAGCGGTAGTTCGCCTCGCTGATCTTCTCTCGCAGCTCGGCGACCCTCGCCTCGAGTTCGTTCATGGGCGCGACGTTACCGCCGGCCTGTGACGAAAGAACAGGTCAATCGAGCAGGCTGCTGAACGCGGAACGCGCCCTATCGGCCTCGAGACGCGATTCGATGACCCGGACGGCCTTGGTGGTCAGAGTCGCCGGGTCGTTGGCCGTCGGCGCCACCACGACCAGTGCCCCGCCGAGCACTCCGCCGTGTTGAACGGGAGCGATCACGACGTCCTGGTCGATCCCGAAGCCCCGCCCGGAGAGGGCCTGCGCCTCGCCTCCATCGAGGACCTCCTCGAGACCGGCAACGTCGGCCACGACCACGAAAGCCAGACGCCGAATCAGGTCCGACTCGCTCGCGTCGGGGTCGAGATGGGTGAGGCTGAGGACACGGCCGGCCACCGGATTGTCGATCACCGCCGCCATCGACGCCGCCTCGCTGCGCAGTCCGCGGCGCAAGTCGGCGAGGATCGAGGTGAGCCACTCGGACTCCTGCTGCGACCAGGCGAGGAGCGTCGCCCAGGCGGACCCGTGATCGACGAGCGGGACCGCCCGAGTGAGATTGGCCTCACCCGACATCAGCAACCGATGCGCCTCCGACGCCCGCAGCCCCGCCTCGGTCTGCTGGCGGAGCCAGGTGAGTTGGGCGATCTGCTCGGCGCTGTAGAGCCGGCGTCCCGAGGCATCTCGAGTAGGCACCACCGCGCCGTAGCGGTCTTCCCAGGTGCGAATCGTGGTGACCGAGAGTCCGGACTTTCTGGCGGCGGTGCCGATGTTGTATACGGCGCCTTCGCCGCTTTGGTCCACGACGGCGTCCATTCTCTATTCCCTCCGGGGCGGGTCAGGGGGGCAACGAGATTCGGCGGACCAGCCTACCCCGTGGCCGGCCACGCGGAAGTCAGCGTACTAGATACGGTAAACGATTACCGACATCGACCCGGAAACTTTTCCAGGCGGTATCGGCGGCGAGCTCGGTGGTGAACAGCCGGGCCAACGCCTCGAGCGCCTCGATTGCGCCGGGCTCGAAGCCGGGCTCGGAAGCGACGGCACCGACGAGGCCCACCCACTCCTGCTCGGCCATCACCGGGACATTCAGCGACCAGCGCACCCTGGTGGCCACATATCGGCGAGACAGGTCGTGGGGCATGTCGTCGACGTGGACGAGCACCGTTTCGCCTCGGCGCCACTTCGGCACGTACGGCTCCACCTCGCGATGGGGGATGACTTCGAGCCTCGCCAACCTCTGCACGCTCCGTGAGACGTCGACGGTGGAGATCGTGAGGACCAAGGCTCCGGACGGCCCGTGCTGAGGGTGGAAGAAGTTGACTTCGATGAAGCCGGCCAGCGGCTGCCAGCGGTGGACGATACGGCCCAGCCGCTCCTCGGCGGTGGGCCAGTTCTCCGTCAGCCAGTCGTGGAACCGACCCGCCCCGCTACCCGGCAAGGGGGCGAATCCGTCGACACGGGGCGCTCCGAGTGCCTCCCTCATCGCCATGGTGCAAGTCTGGCGTCTCAACCGGTCGGAGCGAAATCTTGCGCATGGAATGCGCCGCAAGGGGTAGCGGTTGACTCGTAAGCAATCGACTCAGGAGCACCCGTGGCGACCATCGCCCTGACCAAAGACAACTTCACGGACACCATCAACCAGAACTCCACCGTCATCATCGACTTCTGGGCCGACTGGTGCGAGCCCTGCCGCGCCTTCGCCCCCACTTTCGAGACGGCGTCCGAGAAGCACACCGACATCGTCTTCGCCAAGGTCGACACCGAGGAACAGCAAGAACTGGCAGGAGCTCTCGACATCCGGGCGATTCCGACCCTCATGGTGTTCCGGGATCAAATCCTCCTCTACCGGGAGCCGGGAGCCCTGCCACCTCCCGTCCTCGAGGACCTGATCAGCCAGGTGAAGGCCCTCGACATGGACGAGGTCCGTCGCCAGATCGCCGAACAGCACACGCACGAGGACGCCTAGTTCAGCCGGTGGGTGGCGGAGATGATCCCGCCTCCCAGCACTTCGTCCTCCCGGTAGAAGGTCGCCGTCTGGCCGGCGGCGACCGCCTGCTGGGGCTCTTCGAACACCACCCGGTCGCCTTCGACCTTCGCAGGCACCGCTTCGCCGTGGGCCCGGTACTGGACGAGCACGTCGCCTGACACCGCCTCACCCGAGACCCAGGTGACCTGTTCCAGGGTGAGTGCCTCCACCATCAATCGTCGACGCGGCCCGATCGTCACGGTGGCCGTGTGGGCGTCGATCGACGTGACGAACCGCGGCTCGCCCACCGCCACCCCGAGCCCGCGACGCTGGCCGATCGTGAAGCCGACCACGCCCTGGTGTCGTCCGACCACCCGACCTGTCTCGTCGACGATCGGACCGGGGACGAACCCCTCAGGAGCGGCAGTGGCGAGGAACTGGCGGTAGTCGCCGCTCCGCACGAAGCAGATGTCCATCGACTCTGGTTTGTTGGCCGTTCGCAGGCCGAGCTCCGCCGCTTTCTCCCGGGTCCGGGTCTTGGTCAGCTCTCCCACCGGGAACCTCACCCTGGCCAGCTCCTCCTGGCCGAGCATCGACAACACGTACGACTGGTCCTTCTGGCGATCCGCTCCCCTGTACAGGCGCCACCGATCGTCCTCTTGGCGGATGCGGGCATAGTGGCCGGTCACGACCCAGTCGCATCCCAGGTCGGCGGCGTGGTCGAGGAGCGCCGAGAACTTGACCGTTCTGTTGCATTCGATGCAGGGGTTGGGGGTGCGGCCCGCCAGATAGTCTCCGACGAAGCGGTCGATGACGCCGGTCGAGAAGTGATCGGTGTAGTCGACGACGTAATACGGGATGCCGAGCTTGGCGGCGACCCGACGAGCGTCTTCGGCGTCGGACACGGTGCAGCAGCCCGAAGTGGGCGCCTCGCCGTTGGGGCCTTCCCACATCTTCATGGTCACCCCGATCACGTCGTAGCCCGCCTCCACCATCAGGGCGGCGGCGACGGAGGAATCCACTCCTCCGGACATGGCGACGAGGACGGATCGGGGCATCAGGGAGAGGGTAAAGGCACCGGCCCCGATGTCGGTAGTGCCCTAGCCCTCTCCCAGCGCGTACAGCAGCCCGTCGCCCGAGGCGACGAAGACGGCGCCATCGACGACCGCCGGCGAAGCTCGGACGAAGTTGCCGGTCTGCCAACGCCACAACTCCTCGCCGGTGTCGGCGTCCACGGCGATGGCCAGCCCGTCCTCGGTGCCGAAATAGACGGTGTCTCCGGCCACGACAGGGGCTCCGGAGATGAGGCTCCCGGCGTCGACGGTCGACGCCGGCCAGGCGTGGCTGTTGTCGCGCAGGTCGATGGCGTAGAGGAAGCGGCCCGCCGGGAGATACATGCGCTCGCCGCGAATCGCCGGCGCCACTTCGACGGCGGTTTCGGTGCCGTAGAGCGGCAGACGGTCGGGGACAGCACCTGGGTCGCATTGGCCGACTGGCCGCACGAAGATCGTGTTGCCGCGAGTCGGCAGGTACATCGCCCCGTCGGCGATGACGGGATTGGTGACGATGCCCGCGCCGGCGTCGAACTGGCACCTCGTTTCTCCTGTGGCGGACTCGACGAGGTGGAGGATGCCGCTCTCCGTTCCCACGTACACGACGCCTTCGTGGTAGACGAGCGGTGCGCTCACCACGCCGAGGCCCTCGCCTTCGGCGGGATAGCGCCACATCTCTCGACCGTCATCGATGCCGAGGGCATGGACGAAGCCGTCGCTCGTCGCGACGAAAACCAGGCCGTCTGCCACAACAGGCGAAGACACGATCCTCGATCCGAGGGGCACCGACCACGCCTCGGTTCTCAGATCGCTCAGCGCCTCCCGGGCGCGGACGATGCCGTCGTCGCCGGCGAGGACGAGCAGCGCGACCTGCCCTTCCGTCGTCTCGGCGGAGGCGATCTCCGGGGTGGTGGTGATGCGGCTGTCGGTGCGCAGCGTCCACACCTGCTCGCCGGTCGTCTGGTCGAGGGCGTAGAGGGTGCCGTCGGTGCTGGCGACGTACACGCTGCGCCCATAGGCCACCGGCGTGGACTCGATGGGACCGGCGGTGGCGTATGTCCAGTAGAAGCCGTCGACGGCTCTCGGCCCCGACGCTTCCAGCACTCCGGTGCGGGCGGGGCCACCGCGGTGAGGCGCCGAGCCGATGATCGGCTCCGGGGGCGGATCGAGTCGCATCTCGTCCCGTGTTGGTACGGCCGCCTGGGTCACCGGCACCTCCCTCACCACCGTGACGGCCGGCGGCGCCGGAGTCAGGCTCTGGACGACCACGGAGGTGCCCACGGCCAGGGCAACGACCCCGAGAGCGGCGGCGATCATCTGGGCCAGGGTGAGGCGCCGCCCTTTCCCCACCAGGCCGCTGCTGCGCCGCTGGGCGGGGCTGAGGACGGTGTCGGCGCTGAGGCCGGCCCGCCGGAGTGCCTCTTCGAGCACCTGGCGGTTCTGCTCGACGCCCGTGTCGGCGGCCGGCTCCGGCGCGGCGAGGGCAGCGGCCACTCCGGGCTGTCGCTTCCAGTCCTCCTCCCAGCCCTCCGGGATGCGGGAGGCGAGGGCGCGAATGGCGCGGACCACTGGGGCCGCCCCCGGCTCGCGCCACAGCTTCCCCGCGTGAGCGGCACGGGCCGCCAGCATCGGGTTCCCGATGTGGATGGCGAGCGCCATCGCTTCTCGTGCGATCGGAGGGTTGCGGCGCTGCTCGGCGATGACGCACATCAGTTCGGCCGCCCACCCGTAATAGCGCGCCTGCAGCAGCGAGTCGGCGAGATCGACGGCCGCTCTGTGGCGAAAGTGCCCCTCGGCGGCTTCGATCTCGAGGGCGATGGCGCCGCACCGCGACCTCAGCCGCCACCCGTCGGCGCCTTCTGGGGTGGAGGCCGAGGCCGCTTCCAGTGCCTCGCGGGCGGAGGCGACGGCGCCTTTGCGGAGGCGGATCACAGCCAGGAGGCTCTGCACGACGTTCCGCCAGGCGGGCAGCTGCAGCTCGACGATGTCGAGGGCCCGTTCGGCGGCCGCTTCCGCTTCGCCGAATTGCCCATAGGCGAGGCCGCCTTCCGCCAGGGCGAGCTCCGAGAGGAACAGCGGTGCCTCTACTTGAGCGCTGTCGGCGAGTCGCCGAGCCGTGTCCACGGCTTCGAGCGCGGCGTCGGGATGCCCGGCGGCGAACAGGGCGCGAGCCCGCCACGCCTCCTTGTCGGCGCGGCCGGCATGGTCGTCGGCCGGGGTGATGTCGCGTAGGTGGGTGAACTGGACCTCGGCCTGGCTGGCCAGGCCCCGATCGAAGGCGATCCAGGCCCGGTTGTTCTCGCCATTGGCACGCTGGCGGGGAGCGGCGTTGCCGAGGACGAGCCACTGCATGCCCTTCTCGACCATGGCGTCCGACTCGTCTGCGAATCCCAGGCGGTTGAGGGCTCGGGCCCGGAACGTGGCGAGAGAGCCGAGCTTCGCGGGGGCGCCGAGGCGGACCGCCTCCCACTCGGCCGTTGCCAGCAACCGCTCCGCCTCCTGAGGGTGCTGGCGGTCGTCGGCGACCGCGGCTGCAAACCCCAGAGCATCGATCCGGGCCTCGCCTTCGAGGAGCCCGATCGCCTCCTCCAACTCGGCGGCGGCTTCTTCGGAGCGTCCGGCGGCGCGGAGATGCTGGCCGCGGATGAGATGCAGTTGGCCTACATCGCCGGGGTCGACACTCGTGGCATCAGCCGCCTCCAGGGCGGCACCCGCCAACACGTATGCCTCCCCCATCGCCGACCGATCACTAGCCGCCAATGCCGCCGCCAGCAGATGCGGGTAGGCCGCCGCCGGATCGCCCGCCGCCATCCTCAGGAGCCCGATCACGTCGGGACCACCACCGGCCTCCTCGAGGACGGAAGCGAGTCGGCCGGCCACGTAGCCCTTCCGCGCCTCACCCACCTGGACGGGCCGGGAGCTGAGAAACCCCCCTCGTTCCTCGGACAGGTACCCGCTGGCGACGAGAGACTCGGCGAGGGCGAGGGTCTCGGCCTCTCCCAGCCCCAGGACCCGCGCCGCCGCCGCCACCGTGAGTGGCTGGCCGACCAGCGCGGCGGCGATCAGCAGATCCCTGGCCGCGGCGTCCGACGGGGCCGGCACCGGCTCCGGTTCGATGGACACCTCGAGCAGTGTCCCGTGGCGCCGGGCCGAATCCACCAACCTCTCGATCATCCACCCGTCGCCGGCGCGGCGCCCGAGGACCACCGTCAGGGCAGAGCCGGGGAGAGATATCAGGCGCTGCAGGCGGCCCAACGAGGAGGCGTCGGCCCACTGCGCTTCCTCCACCACGATCAGGCCCTCGGCGGCATCGTCCAGATCGAGGCGTTCGGCGATGCAGCCCGCCACGGCCCGCGTCGCCTCGGCGGCCACCGCCCGTCTCACCGGCGCGAGGCCGGGAGGCAGAGCATCGAGGACGTCTCCGATGGAGCCGTCGTCGCTGTCGACGACGATCAGGGTGGGGCCGCGCGCCGGAACGAGCGAGCTCATCGCCTCCCGCCAGGTCTCGATCGGAGTCATGCCGCGCCCAGGTGGTTTGGTTCCCGAGGGCAGGTTACTCGGCTGTCCTACCGGGACCCTTCGACGGCAGCCACGACCGCGTCGGCGAGTTCGTCGCCGTCTTCGGGCCGCGTGGTCCAGCCGAACGAGAACCGGAGGCACTCCCGCGCCTGCTCGGGAGTCATCCCCATGGCCGTGAGCACGTGGCTGGGCGAACTCGCCCCGGACTGGCAGGCGGAGCCGGCCGAGGCGGCTACCCCGGCGCGGTCGAGGCGGATGAGCACCGTCTCGTTGCGGATGCCGGGGATGTGGACGTGGCTGTGCTGGACGAGCCGGCGGTCTTCGGGGGCGTTGATGACGACGTCCGCCAGCTTGGAGGTGAGGCGCTCCTCGAAGCGGCGTCGCGCCTCGCCGACGTCCCTCCGGAACCGATCGCGGTCGGCCACGGCCGACTCGAGGGCGGTCGCCAGCCCCACGGCGCCCGCCACGTTGTGGGTTCCCGATCGGCGCCCCAACTCCTGGCCTCCTCCGTGGATCACCGGCTCGAGAGGGACTCCTGATCTCACGATCAGCGCTCCGACGCCCTTGGGGCCGCCGAGCTTGTGCCCGGCGATGGTGAGCAGGTCGAGGCCATCGGCCGTGACGTCTTCAGACACCGCCGCCTGCACGGCGTCGGTGTGGACCACCACCGAGCCGGAGACCCTTCGAACGGCGGCCGCCACCTCCGAGACGGGCTGGATCACCCCCGTCTCGTTGTTGGCCCACATCACCGACACGACCGCCGTCTCGTCCGTGACGGCCGCGGCGACGGCTTCGGGAGCGACCAGCCCGTTCTCGTCGACGTCCACGATCGTCACCGGACAGCCGAGCCGACTCAGGAACTCTGCCGATTGGAGCACCGCCTCGTGTTCGGTCGCCACCGTCACCACGCCGCCCCGGCGGCCCGACGCCAGCGCGGCCCCCTTGACCGCCAAGTTGTCCGATTCGGTGCCACCACCGGTGAAGACCACCTCGAGCGGCTCGCAGCCGAGCAGCTGGGCGACCCGCTCGCGCGCCTCCTCGAGTGCGTCCTTGGCTCGGCGGGCGATCCCGTGGACTCCGGAAGGGTTTCCGAACATGTCGCCTTCGTACGGCCGCATCGCCTCGGCGACCTCGGGGCGCATCGGGGTGGTGGCGGCGTGGTCGACGTACAGCATCGGGATCATGTTCCCACGGCGGCCGTCCAACGCCCAGCGCCTACGCTTGGCTCGATGCCCCCGGTCTCTGTCTCGGTGTTCGTCGACGCCCCGCTGGACGCCGTCTGGCGCGCCGCATCCGATTTCGCCTCCCATGGAGAGTGGATGGGCGACGTAGAGTCGATCCGGTTCGCCGACGAGCAGCGGCGCGGGGTCGGCACGACGATGCAGGTCGCCACCCGGGTCGGTCCGCTCCGGGTCTCGGATTGGCTCGTGGTGACGGCGTGGGCGGAGAGACGCCTCATCGAGATCTCCCACGTCGGCACCGTCGGCGGTTGGGGCCGTTTCCGTCTCGACCCCATGGCCGGGGGCGTCCGCTTCACCTGGACCGAACAGCTCGAGTTCCCCTGGTGGCTGGGCGGCCCCATCACCTCCTACGTGGTGCAGCGGGTGCTGGGGGTGATCTGGCGCCGAAGCCTGGACCGCTTCGCCCAAAGGGTGGAGGAGTCGCTCAGCGCCCTGTGAACGTCGGCCTGCGCTTCTCGAGGAATGCCGCCACGCCTTCTCGGGCGTCTTCGGTCGAGAACGCATTCGCGAACTCGGCGGCTTCGATCTCGAGCGCCTTCTCCATCGGCTGGCCCCAGCCCTGGTTGAGGGCGCGTTTGGCGGCGGCGATCGCCTGGGTGGGGCCTTCAGCCCACTTCGAAGCGTCCGCCATCGCCACGCTGAGAAGGTCGTCCCCGGAGACGACCTTGTCGGCGAGACCGATGGCCTGGGCTTCCTCGGCGCCGACGTGGCGGCCGGAGTAGACGAGTTCCTTGGCCACCTGGTAGCCGACGAGGCGGGGCAGCCGCTGTGTCCCACCCGCACCGGGGATCAGGCCCAAGAGGATCTCCGGCTGGCCGACTTTGGCGTCCTCGGCCAGATAGCGGAAGTCGGCGCCCATCGCCAGCTCCAGCCCGCCGCCGAGGGCGAACCCGCGGATGGCGGCGATGGTCGGCTTCGCCAGGGACTCGAGCGTCCAGATGGCATCGGTGAGCGCTCCCGCCATCTCGTCGTCGGCGCCCGATTCGAAAGAGGCCTGGAAGCCGGTGATGTCGGCCCCGGCGGCGAAGTGCGGCTCGCCGGTGACCACCACGGCCCTGATCTCGGGATCGGCGCATTCGCGGAACGCTTCGACCAGTGCTTCCGACAGTTCCTGGTTGAGGGCGTTGACGGGTGGGCGGTTCAGCGTGACGAGGGCGACAGCCCCATCTCGAGAAACGTCTACGAGCGACACGTGTCCTCCGGTTCGGGGTGCGGCGACTGTACCGGCTTCATTTCATTTCACCGACGGCAGGTCGGCGAGTTCCGGCCGTTCCGTCGGTGCAAGAGGCTTCACCCTGATACGGGCGTCGACCACGACCACACCTTCGCCGGGGGCGAGCACCTTGACCGGGTTCAGGTCCATCTCGATGATCTCGGGCACCTCCGTGATGAGCGTCGACACCCGCAAGAGCGCCTCCTCCACCGCCGCCACGTCGCCCTCGGGCATGTTCCGGTAGCCCTCGAGCATCCGAAAGCCCTTGATGGAGCGGACCATCTCGGCGGCGTCGACGTCGGTGAGCGGATGGATCCGGAAGGCGACGTCGCCCAGCAACTCGACGGTCACGCCGCCCAATCCGAAGACGATGAGCGGCCCGAAGCTCGGGTCCTCCGTCGACCCGATGAGGACCTCGTGGCCGGCGGGGACGAACGACTGCACTACGACGCCTTCGGGGTCCGGCACGGCCGACGTCACCTGCCGGTAGGCCGCCCGCACTTCCTCCTCACCCGAGACGTCGAGGACGACGCCCCCGACGTCGGATTTGTGGAGGGCCGAGGGGGAGATGACCTTCAAGACGGACCGGCCGATCTCGGCGGCGATGGCCACCGCCTCGTCCTCGGTCGTGGCGGTCTTGGTGACCGGCACCCGCAAGCCGACCGTCTCGAGCAGGCCCATCACCTCCTCCGGTTCGAGCCAGCCGCCCTCGGGGCCGAGGCGATCCAGGGCCGGGTCGACGATGCCCCGGGCGGCGACCGCATCGACGTCGGTGAGATGCGGAACACTGCCCGGGTCGCGACGCGTCCACTCGCCGTAGTTGACGGCCCGGGTGAGAGCCAGAGCCGCCTGCTCGGGGAACTGGTAGTGAGGGATCGTCCGCGAGCCGTCGTTGCCGGCCAGCAGCGAAGCGGCGTCTTCGCCGCCCATGAACACGGTCAACAGCGTGATCTCGCCCGTGTGGTCGTCTTGCACCCGGCGCAGCGCCTCCGCCACTGGCACGGCCGCTCCCGGGGTGACCTCGACGTGGATCACGACCACCGAGTCCACCTCGCCGGACTGGATGATGGTCGAGGTGGCGTGATAGAACTCCTCCGGGCCCGCCGAGGCGATGAGATCCACCGGGTTGGTGGTGGCGGCCTCCGCCGGCAGCTTCTCCCTCAGCTTCTTCTGGACGTCGTCGCTCAGCGCCGGCAGATCGAGGCCCATGGCTTCCAGGGCGTCGGCGGCGAGGATGCCGGGACCACCGGCATTGGTGACGATGGCGACCTTTCGCCCGCCTGGGATGGGCTGGTCGGCGAGGAGGCGGCCCACGGCGAACATCTGCTCGATGGTGTCCACGCGGATGACGCCGGCCTGACGGAACAGGGCGTCGACGGCGATGTCGGAAGAAGCTAGGGCGCCGGTGTGGCTGGAGGCCGCCCGGCTTCCCGCTTGGGTGCGGCCCGATTTCACCGCGATGATCGGCTTGCGGCGGGAGATGCGGCGGGCGATGCGGGAGAACTTCTTCGGGTTGCCGAACGACTCCAGGTAGAGGAGGATCACGTCGACGTTCGGGTCTTCTTCCCACGCCAGCAGCAGGTCGTTGCCGGAGACGTCGGCCTTGTTGCCTACCGACACGAAATACGAGAGCCCGATTCCCGCCGCCGTGGCGTAGTCGAGGATGGCGATGCCCAGCGCCCCCGACTGCGACGACATGGCGATGTTGCCCGGGAGCGGGTACACCGGCGAGAAGGAGCCGTTCATCCTGACGGCGGCATTCGTGTTGATCACGCCCAGGCAGTTGGGGCCGATCATGCGGATGCCGGCGTGGCGGACGATCGAGAGGAGCTCCTTTTCCCGGGCGGCGCCTTCCTCGCCCACCTCTCCGAACCCGGCCGAGATGACGACGATGCCGCGCACTCCCTTCTCGACGCACTGGCGGACGACATCGAGGACGACCTTCGCCGGGACGACGATGAAGGCCAGGTCCACGTCGTCGGGGATGTCGAGCACGGACGGGTAGGCCCGCACCGAGTTGACGACCTTGGCGTTCGGGTTCACCGGGTAGATCGGCCCCGTGAACCCGTCCTGGAACAGGTTGCGGAAGAGGCGGTTGCCGATCGACCCCGGGTCGGTCGACGCTCCGATCACGGCGATGGAGCGGGGAACGAATATCGGGCCGAGGGAGGCAGTGACCGCCCGCCGCTCCTTTTCGCCCCAGACGGCGATGGTGCTCTCGGATTCCTCGACGGGGAAGTCCACGGTGTACATGCCCTCCTCCAGCGTGCGGGTGAGCTCGAACCCCGAGTTGCGGAACACCCGCATCATCTGGCGGTTCTCGGGTAGGACGTACGCCGTGAACCGCTTGATGCCGTGGTTGCGGGCGTACGAGGTCAACAGAAGCAGCAACTCGGTGCCGACTCCCCTCCCCTGGTGCTCGTCGGCCACGGCGAAGGCGACCTCTGCAGTCGAGGGGTCGTCTTTCAGGGCGTCGTAGCGCCCGACGCCGATGATCCGGTCCTGGGCGATGGCAACGAGCGCCATCCGCTCGTGGTAGTCGACGTGGGTGAAGTACTCGATCTCCTCGGGGTCGAGGGTGTGCTTGACCCGGAAGAAGCGGAAGTAGCGGCTCTCGGGTCCGAGCCGCTCGAAGAGGTCTCTGATCAGGTCCCCGTCGTCGGGGCGGATGGGCCGGATCTGGACGCCGCTCCCGTCCCGGAGGACGACCGACAGCTCGTATTCGCTTGGGTAATCAACCACGATCCGAGGCTAACGCAAACGCGTTTCGAGACGGGCGCGGGAATCGTATGGATATATCTCGATCAGCTCCCCGTCCTCGACCCGGGCCTGCATCGCCTTCCACCAGCCGGCGTCGAACAACTCGGCGTGGTGGGACTCGAATGCCTGTCGGATCTCCCCTTGCACGCCGAGGAACGTGGAGAACTCGGAAGGGAAGACGTCGGTGGGCCCGACCGAGAACCAGCTCTGCGGTGCCAGCTCCACGTCCGGGTCGGAAGCATCGGGCATGTGACGGAAGTTGACGTCGGTCAGCGGGGACAACTCGTCGTAGTCGTAGAAGACGACCCGCCCGTGGCGAGTGACGCCGAAGTTCTTCAGGAGGAGGTCGCCGGGGAAGATCCCCGAGGCGGCGAGCTCACGCAAGGCCCTGCCGTAGTCGACCATCGCCTCCCGGGCGAGCGTGACGTCGGCATGCCGCAGGTACAGGTCGAGAGGGATCACGCGGCGCTCCACGTAGCAATGACGGATGGTCACCGACTCGTCGTCGACGTCGACCGACCGGGCGCACTCCGTTGTCAGCGCCTCCAGCACTTCCGGCTCGAACCGATCGCGGGGCAGGGCGAGGTAGTTGAACTCTTGAGCATCGACGAGCCGGCCGGCCCGGTCGTGATGGAACACGAACTGGTATTTCTCCTTGACCTGGGAGCGGGTGGTGGTCTTCTGGGGAGGAAAGCGGTCCTTGATCACCTTGAAGACCACATCGAATCCCGGGAGGGTGAAGACGACCATCACCAGGCCCCGGGCGCCCCGGGCGAGGGTGAAGCGATCCCCCGAGGCGTGCATGTGCGAGCGCAGCTCGCGGTAGAGCGACGTCTTGCCGTGTTTGTTGTGGCCGATGCTGATGTAGAGCTCGGCCAGTCGCTTCCTCGGCATCAGGGAGCGGAGGAAGCGGATCAGGTCCCATGGCCGGTCGACGTCCACGTGGAAGTACGACCGAGTGAACGAGAAGAGGATCGAGAGCTGGTTCTCGGTGAGAAGAACGGCATCCAGGACGACGCCCTCGGGTGGATGGAGCAGGGCGAGCACGAGCGGCACCACATGGGATCCCGAGTACATGCGACCGACGACGTAGGCCCCCTTGCCGCGGAAGAACACGGCGTCGACGACCTCGGTGCGGTCGACGACCCGCAGTGCCCCGATCGTTCGGAGGTGCTCGGAGATCCGCTCGGCGGCTCGGGCAGAGTCCCCATCGAGGTCGACAAAACTCGCTCCCAGGCCGGCGTCGACGAGGATCCGCCTCACGAGCTCGGGGATAGGCATGCTGGGGTAGGTGCGGTGGATGGGTGCGACCGAGTCCGAGGGCGGCGTTTCGTAGTCGGTGTCGACGAACTCGATGCGGGGATCGACGCCGACAGTGGTGAAGATCCGGCGAGTCACCGAGTTGAAGAAGGTCTCGGCGAGCTCCCAATCGTGGCGCTCCATGATCAGCCCGGAGTAGACGGCCTTCATCCCCGCCCACACCATCTGGTCTTTGGTGCGGTTCTCGAGCAGGTCGCGGATCGAGTCGGCGGCTCGCCGGGCGACGCGTTCGTACAGATCTAGCCTCTCCCGGGCGTCGGCGGCCATGCCCTTCCAGTCCCGCTCGGCGAACCGAACCCGGGCCCGCCGGGTGACGATGCGAAAGCGGCTCTCGAAGTCCTCATAGGCCTCGGAGATGAGCCGCGCCCCGAGGTTGGCGAGACGGGAATCGGAGAGAGCGGGACTTTCGGACGTCACGACGCCGACCAGGATGCGTTGCGGGCCGTCCTACCGCAACCCCAGCCGGCAAATCGCCCGGATACTCACTCGTCGGGCGACACGGATGGCGACACGGGAAGAAGCCGCAGAGCGACCGACGCACAAACCGACAGAGACGCGCAAGGGCGGGACGGGTGGGTGGCGGGATCCGAATCATCGCCGACGCCGACCGGGGTGGGTGGCGGAGGCCGAATGATCACAGTACCCGGGGTGGGAGTCGAACCCACACGTCCCGCTCGGGGACAGAGGTTTTTAAGACCTCCGCGTCTGACCAGTTCCGCCACCCGGGCACGAACTCTCTCCCCACGGTACCGAGTTCGAAGACTCCGTTCACCCGGCGTCCCGGAGGCCGGCGACGATGCCGTCGAGCAGGTCCCGTTCCGATACCAGGCAGTGGTCGACTCCCAGAACCTCCATGACCTGCTCGGCGACGATCGCGCCGCCGAGGATCACCGGCGCCCGCCGTGGCTCGATACCGGGCAGCGCGGCCGTCTCTTCCACGCTGAGCATGGCCAGGCGCTCCA
>Ga0207873_1001227_pt1 | contig 25506 bp, 21 predicted proteins | sample BGWIniCompost_FD_187373 | JGI IMG/M metagenome (GOLD analysis project Ga0207873, IMG submission 187373) | Cellulose adapted compost microbial communities from Newby Island Compost Facility, Milpitas, CA, USA - BGW Initial Compost (SPAdes)... ...
GCGTGATCCCAGAAGAAAACCGGCCCGACCCGAACCGGGTGAGCTACACACTTGACGAGGCCTACGGCTGGTCGCTCAACGTTGTGTACGCCCAGGTCGGGCTTCAGCTTGGAGCCGAACGGCTGATGCAGTACGCGACGCGGTTCGGATTCGAGCAAGAGATCCCGTTTGACCTGCCGGTGGCGGTGAGCCGGATCTCGCAAGAAGAGGGTTTCCTCAACAACCGCGCGGCGCTGGCGGACACCGCGTTCGGACAGGGACAGCTTTTCGTCACCCCGCTGCAGATGGCGCTTGTCGCCGACGCGGTGGCGAACGGTGGCGAGATGATGCGCCCGTACCTCGTCCAGCGCGTCAGCACGTACGACGGGAAGACGCTTCAGACCCGTTCTCCCGAAGTCTGGAAGCGTGCGATCTCCGAGGAAACCGCCGCCGTCCTGCGGGACATGATGGTGCACGCGGTGGAGAACGGCTGGGCAAGTGACGCCGCTATACCGGGCTACCTCGTCGGCGGCAAGACGGGGACCGCCGAGGCAGGCGACGGGCCGCCGCATGGCTGGTTCATCGGCTTCGCGGGCGTGGAGGAGCCGGAGTACGTCGTCGCGGTCGTCGTCGAGCGCGGCGGTGGTGGCAACACGACGGCACTGCCGATCGGCCGCGAAATGCTCCGCGCGGCCCTCCAGCGGTCCGGCGAGTAGGCGCCCGATTGATGCCTCCAGGTTAGCCGGGAAACGCCGAATATTCGCTCGCCGCGGGCCAATTGTGGCCACCGTCACGGCCCCGATTTTGGTATGCAGACAATGATCCTGGTATAATTGACGGGTGCGGCAGGCTTGGGAGGTCGGGAGTGATTATCAGCCGATCGGTGTTTGAACGTCTCGTCGTTCAGGCGCTCGATGACCTTCCGGAAGAGTTCCTGGCCGCCCTGGACAACGTCGACGTCGTGATCGAGCGCGAGCCAACCCGAGAGCAGCGACTAGCGGCCGGTGTCGGCGGCGGAACCCTGTTCGGACTCTACGAAGGCGTGCCCCAGACAGAGCGTGAGGGGTACGGGTTCGTTCTTCCGGACAAGATTACGATCTTCCAGGGACCCATCATGCGCTACGCCCGCACGCACGCCGAGATACGGGAGATCGTGCGGGACACTGTGATCCACGAGCTTGCCCACCACTTTGGCATCTCCGATGAGCGGCTTCGCGAGTTGGGCCGCTACTGAGGAGGAGACGGAGCCCACGTGCAGAGTCAACGGCGACCGAGCGAGGCGGACAATCAGAAGCTGCCGGGCATCATCGACACGTTCGGAGAGGCATTTGCTCTGGTTGTCCAGCGCCCGTACCTGGCGCTCGTCCCGGTGCTGCTCGACCTCTACCTCTGGCTCGGCGCGAGTCTCTCCGTCAAGCCCCTTGCCGACGAGGCGGAGCGGTGGCTCCGCTCCCTCCCGAATGTCGACGCTGAGGCGATCGATCAGGTCGTGAGGTTCGGGGAGAACTTCGACCTCTTCTCTCTGCTTGGGGTGAGCATCCCGACGCTGGTCGGTCAGCTCGGTCGTGGTGCCGTCGCGGCGGTCGGTGACCGGCTGTGGTTGACAGACCTGCCGTGGTGGGCCATCCCGCCGCTGGCCGCGGCGCTGGTCGTCACTGGCCTGATCGTGGGCACGCTGTACCTCACGGGAGTGGCGTATCTGGTACGGGCGCAGCCCTTCAGCCGGCGGTTCTGGCGCGATGCCGGTCGCAACGCCGTGCGGATGCTCGGGTTCGTGGTCATCACGATCCTCGGCGCGATGCTGCTCATCCTGCCGGTCGTCTTCACCAGCGTGCTGCTGATGGTAATCGGGATCAATGCCGTGCCGCTCCTGGTGCTGCTCGCCTGGTCGGCCGGGATGTGGCTGTTCTTCCTGCTGTTCTTTGCGCAGTACGCGATCGTGGTGTCGGATGTTGGTCCGCTGCGCGCCATCTACCTCAGCTACAACGTTGTGCGGCGGAATATCTGGGGAGCAGCCGGATTCATCGTCGTCTATTTCGTGATCAGTAACGGCGTACCTGTGGCGCTCAACCTCCTCACCAGCTCTCCGGTGGGCGTGGTGCTGGCCATGGGCGGGAACGCCTTCATCGCAACCGGGGTCATCGCTGCGGCGATGCTCTTCTACCGGGACCGGGCGCGGGCGCTGGGCCAACCCGGTCCACTGTCCCATTCCCCGGCTGGCCCAGCGAGTTGAAAGGTCGTAGTTTCGTGGCTGAAGCACTTCTCTCCAAGTACGACGCATCCAGCATCCAGGTGCTGGAGGGATTGGAAGCTGTCCGTCGTCGCCCGGGTATGTACATTGGGACGACCGACATTCGTGGCCTCCACCATCTCGTGTACGAGATCGTCGACAACAGCGTTGATGAGGCCCTGGCCGGGTACTGTGACCGGATCGACGTGACCATCCATCCCGACAGCGCGGTGACGGTCGTGGACAACGGGCGCGGCATCCCGGTGGACGTTCACCCGAAGCTGGGGAAGTCGGCGCTGGAGGTCATCATGACCGTCCTCCACGCCGGCGGAAAGTTCGGCGGCGGCGGGTACAAGGTTTCCGGCGGGCTCCACGGCGTCGGCGCCTCGGTTGTCAACGCCCTGTCGGAATGGGTCGTTGTCGAGGTGCGCAAGGATGGGGTGCTGTATCGCCAGCGATACGAGCGCGGGCGGCCGGTCACGCCGGTGGAGCAGGTCGGCGAGGTTGGTCCCGACGAGCACGGCACCAAGACCACGTTCAAACCGGATGCTACGATCTTCGAGTCGCTCAACTACAACTTCGATACGCTGATGCAGCGCTTCCGGGAGATCGCCTACCTGACCAAGGGGCTCCAGATCAGCTTCCGGGATGAGCGCACCGACCGCGAGATGTCCTTCTACTTCGACGGAGGGATCGTCTCGTTCGTGCGGCACCTCAACCGCCGCCGCCAGGTGCTCCAGCCGCGGCCGTTCTCCGTCTCGCGGGAAGTGAACGGCAACCTGATCGAGGTGGCGCTGCAGTACAACGACGGCGTGGCCGAGTCGACGTACACCTTCGCCAACAACATCAACACGATCGACGGCGGCACGCACCTGACCGGTTTCAAGGCGGCGCTGACACGGACCATCAATGACTACGCGCGCCGGGCCGGCTTCCTCAAGGAGACCGATGAGAACCTCAGCGGTGAGGATGTCCGCGAGGGCCTGACAGCCATCGTCAGCGTCAAGCTGCCCGAGCCGCAGTTCGAGGGGCAGACCAAGGGGCGGCTCGGGAACGCCGAGGTTGCCGGCCAAGTCCAGTCGGTGGTCAACGACGCCCTTGCGACCTACCTGAACGAGAATCCGCAAGCTGCCCGTCGCATCGTGGACAAGTGCGTCACCGCGGCGCGTGCGCGGGAGGCGGCCCGCAAGGCGCGCGAGCTGGTGCAGCGCAAGGGCGCTCTCGACACGTTCAGCCTGCCCGGCAAACTCGCGGACTGCCAGGAGCGGGACCCAGCGCGGGCGGAGCTCTACATCGTCGAGGGTGACTCGGCGGGCGGCTCGGCGAAGCAGGGGCGCGACCGGCGCTTCCAGGCGGTCCTCCCGCTTCGCGGGAAGATCCTGAACGTCGAGAAGGCGCGCCTTGACCGGATGCTCCAGAACGAGGAGATCCGCGCCCTCATCACGGCGCTCGGCACGTCGATCGGCGATCAGTTCGACCCGTCGAAGCTGCGCTACCACCGAATCATCCTGATGACCGACGCTGACGTAGACGGAGCGCACATCCGGACCCTGCTGCTGACGTTCTTCTTCCGCCATTTGGAGAGTCTGATCGTTGACGGGCGGCTCTACATCGCCCAGCCTCCGCTCTACCGCCTGCAGTCGGGCAAGGAGATCCACTACGTCTACTCGGATGCGCAGCGCGACGAGATCATCGCCGCAGGCGGCCCGAACAAGACGTGGGAGATCGTCCGGTACAAGGGTCTGGGCGAGATGAACCCAGAGCAGCTCTGGGAGACGACGATGGATCCCGAGAACCGCACCCTGCTCCAGGTGACGCTGGAAGACGCGGTGCGGGCTGATGAGACCTTCGACATGCTGATGGGGAGCGCTGTGCCACCGCGCCGCCGCTTCATCCAGATGCACGCGCGCGAAGTGCAGAACCTTGACGTCTGATCCGGAACGGCTGGAGAGGGCCGGGAAAGCCTTGGAGGGAACCGCGACGTCGCGGGAAGCCCTGCCGATCGCGTTGGATGCATCAGGCGGTGATCGAGCCCCGGAGCAGCCGGTCGAGGGCGGCGTCCGGGCCGTGCGGGAGCTGGGGATCCCGGTTGCGCTGGTCGGGCGCGCAGCAGAGGTCGAGCGTCTCGTCCGTGGGCTCGGCGGCCCGTTCCCTGGACTGACCGTCATCGACGCCCCCGAAGTCGTCACCATGGAAGACCAGGCGGTCGCCGCGGTGCGGCGGAAGAGCCGTGCGTCGATCCCGGTGGCCCTCGAGGCGGTCAAGGAGGGGCGAGCGGCCGCGTTCGTCTCCGCCGGCAATTCGGGAGCGGTGGTGGCCGGGGCGCTCTTCGGTCTGGGACGCCTGCCGGGAATCGACCGCCCGGCGATCGCGATCCCATTTCCCAAGATCGCGGGGGGCTCCGTGCTGCTGCTGGACGCGGGGGCGGTGACGGACCCGCGTCCGCAGCATCTGGTGCAGTATGCGCGCCTCGCCTCCGCGTACCTGCGCCACGTGAACGGTGTCCCAGAGCCACGAATCGGACTGCTCAGCAACGGCGAGGAGGCCATCAAGGGGAACGCGCTGGTGCGGGAGACGCACAGCCTCCTCGCGGAGACGCCCGACATCAACTTCGTCGGGAACGTTGAAGGCAACGCGATTCCCTCCGGGGCGGTCGACGCCGTGGTCTGCGACGGGTTCACCGGGAACGTCGTGCTCAAGACTGCGGAGGGGACCGCGGCAGTGGTGCAAGCCGCGTTGCGGGAGGCGTTGACCGCCAGGTGGTATACCCGGATCCCTGCGTTGCTCCTTCGAGGGACGCTGCGCCGGGCGGTCCGTCGCCTGGACTACCGAGCGTATGGTGGCGCGCCGCTGCTCGGCGTGCGGGGCATCGTGATCATTGCACACGGCAGGTCCGACAGCACCGCGATCATGAACGCAGTCGCCGCGGCACATCGAGCGGCAACCTCCGGGCTCGTCGAATCCCTTCTGGGCGGAATGGTGGATAAAGAGGCCCGACGGGGTTAGAGTGAGAGCCCACCTCTGCCATTGAGCAGGGCGGCGCACACAGACACATCACCGAGGCGCCGGCGCTCCCCGTCCTCATGCGCTGGTGTGCACTCCACGGAACGCATACTGGGCGGGACTTCTGCACGCGAGTCCCGCCCAGGTTCGCTATCGGCTTGCTGAACTAGTCGGCAGCCGCGGCCTCGCCGCTCACCGCACGCTTCAACTGCGTCCCCGGCTTGAAGCTCGGGCTGCGGCGCGACGGGATGGTGATCCGCTCGCCGGTCTGCGGGTTGCGGCCTTCGCGCGCACCCCGCTCGCTGATCCGGAAGGTGCCAAAGCCGGTGATGGCGACTTCATCACCCGACGCCAGCGCCTCGCGAATCGCATCGAAGGTGGCGTTGACGACCGTGCTGACGTGACTCTCCGGCTGCTGAACCTTCCGTGCCACCGCCTTGACGAGGTCGCTCTTCCTCATGAGTCGATCCCTCCCATCGTCGGCCGCGAAGGCCGTTGTGACGAAACGTCGCGTCCACTATAGCACATCTCGATGCTAGATCAAGCTTTGTGGCGCGTATGTACGCTTATCGTCTCACCTTCACCGCGCAATTCACGTGCCCGGCGCTGTCGCGCGGCCTCGAAAAGGATCACGGTTCCCGCCATCGCGGCGTTGAGCGATTCCAGACCGCCTGCCAGCGGGATGCGCGCCGTCCCGGTCGCAAACTCCCGTGCGGCCGGGGAAAGCCCCTCAGCTTCGCTGCCGATAATCACGCAGGCCGGGGCGGTCCAATCGATGGCGTCGTAGACAGTTTCCGCGTCGCCGGTGGCGGCGATCCGGGTGGCGATCCCGGCGATGTGGGGGGCCGGCGCCCGCCAGTCCAGGTAGGCGATCGGGAGGCGGAAATGCGCTCCCATCCCGGCGCGGACCACCTTCGGCGCGAACGGGTCGGTTGTGCCCGCGGTCACGTACACGCCGTGCGCGCCGGCCCCGAGTGCCGCGCGTAGCAGCGTCCCCAGGTTTCCCGGATCGCGGATGCCGTCGGCGATCAGAAACAGCGGCGCGGTGGCTCCGGCGCCAATGTCGCCACGCTCGCCGAGTTCCGGGAAGGGGAAGATGCCGACAACGCCCTGTGGCGTCTCGGTGTCAGCGATCGACCGGAGCAGGGCACTGGTCACCGGGATTACCCGCGCGCCGCGTGCGTGGGCCGCCGTCGCCAGCTCCGTTAGCGCGGAGTGCTCCTTCTCTGCGTCGATGAAGAGGACCGACGGGACAGCGCCCGCATCGAGGGCGTCAGTGAGGAGGCGCACGCCCTCAACAAGAAAAGCCCGCTCAGTGTAGCGGGCCTTCCGTCTCTGAAGCGATCGGGCGAGCTTCACCCATCGGTTCTGGCTGCTGGTGACCGTCGGTCCAAAGTCACCCATGGCCTCCGCGGCTCTCACAGCGCCTGCTTGGCCACCTCGACCAGCCGCCCGAATGCAACGCTGTCGCGCACCGCCAGGTCGGCGAGCATCTTCCGGTCAACCTCAACGCCGGCCTTGTTGAGCCCCTCGATGAAGCGGCCATAGGGCAGGCCGTGCTGGCGCGCACCGGCGTTGATCCGCACGATCCACAGCCGGCGCATGTCGCGCTTGCGGTTGCGGCGGTCGCGGTACTGGTTAGTCAGCGACCGAATGACCGCCTCATTCGCAGTCCTGAAACGGCGGCTACGCGAGCCGCGGAAGCCTTTGGCCTGCTTCAGAATCTTCTTGTGACTACGGCGCCCAACGGTGCCGCGCTTGACGCGAACCATCTCGTGTCCACTCCCTCGTCAGACGCGCCGGACTAGGAGCCGTACGGGAGCAGCCGGCGGAGCTGCTTGCGGCTCGCTGGGGCGACCTCGACCATCTTGTCGAATGCTCGCAGCCGGCGCTTGGCCTTCTTGCGGCGGAGGTGGCTGCGCTCGCCATGCATGCGCATGATCTTGCCACCCGCGGTGATCTTGAAGCGGCGCTTGGCACCGCTGTGGGTCTTCATCTTCGGCATCGCTGTGTCCTTCTCGCTCCCGTGGCGCAGCCTACTGCTCCGCGCCTGATCTCTCGTTCGCCTCGGGCCGCTCAGCCTCGCCACGCTCCGGGGCGGGGGCTTTCGGGCTCAGCATCATCACCATGGTCCGGCCTTCCATGTGCGGTGGTTGATCGACCACCGCGACCGGAGCCAACTGCTCCGCCAGTCGATTGAGCAGACCCTCGCCGATGTCCTGGTGCGCGATCTCGCGCCCGCGGAAGAGGACGGTGATCTTTACCTTGTCCCCTGACTGCAGGAACCGGTAGGCTTGCCGGCCCTTCGTGTTGAGGTCGTGGTCGTCGATCTTGGGCCGTAGCCGAACCTCTTTGACCACAACCGCTCGTTGCTTCTTGCGCGACTCCCGCTCGCGCCGGCTCTCTTCGTACCGGAACTTGCCATAGTCCATGAGCCGGCAGACGGGCGGCGACGCATTCGGCTGAACCTCGACCAGGTCGAGGCCGCGCTCCCGCGCCATCTCGAGCGCGTCGCGTGTCCGCATGACACCGATATGCGTGCCGTCCTCGTCGATGAGGCGAACCTCCGGCACGCGGATCCGCTCGTTGGTTCGTACCGGTCTGGTAGTGCTGATGGATGCCTCCCGTTGAACAATACAGAGCCGCAGCATCGACGACCGCGCGTGCTGCGGCAATCAGGCGAACCTCGTTCGAAATCTTAGCATAGCCGCGGCAAGGCGGTCAATTTGGCCGACTCGCCAGATTCGGGTCGTCAGGGCGCTCGAAGATGACGACATCGCCCTGCTCGAAGACCCGTGGCCAGCCAAGCTGCTCGAACGCCGCGAGGCGTTCCGCAGGATAGGGCGGGCCGACCGTGCACCCAGGCTCATAGCCCTCGCGCTCGTGCGTGCCCACGTAGATATAGCGTACACGGTATCGTTCCAGCAAGTCGCGGGCCATCGGGCTCGCGGGGTCGCTGTAGATGGCGTTCACGTCCTCCTGGCGCTGCCCGATGTCGGCGAGTTCTGCCGGGCGACCGCTGCGCCACTGGTACTCGTGAAAGTGCCAGCCGATCACGGTTGGGATCCCCGTGGCCATCGACACCCGATCATGGGGCAAACCGGCCGCCACGCCGTAGGAGCAGCCGGGCGCCTCGAGCACCACGTCGCCGGGCCGCGCATTTTCTGCCAGCCACTGGATCGCCGCTCCCTCGGCCGGAGCCGTGTTGGCTATGTAGGCCAGGGCGTCTATGCCTCGCCACTCGCGGAAGCCATCCGTCCAACGGTACGCGGACAGCGGCGGGTAGAGTGCGGCGCCGAGCATGACCAACGCCAGCACTCCGCCCGCAGCCCAGGTGGGCGCGCGGCCCAAGACGCTCCGCAAGTGAGGCAACGCCAGGACGATCGCCGAAGCGCCGGCGACAGCCAGGATCGCCCAGACCTGGAAGTACACCTTGAAGACGGTGTTCATCCGGTCACCAAAGGCATCTTGCAGGAACGCGACCTCGGGAACCAGAACCAGTGCCCAGCCGAATGCGAGGAGCGCCCCCGTCGCGCGCAGCGCCGGTTCGGCTGGCGCTCGCCGCAGCAGCAACAGCAGGAGCGCCAGTGGGAGGCCGATGACCCAGAGGGCCGCGAACCTCGCCACGGATCCGATCCCGACGGCGATGGGCACGGCCGCCGCGAGCAGTCCTCCCGCCGGGCGCCGCCAACGTGGGCTGAGGAACCAGAGGGCAGAGAGGAGGAGCGCGGTGATCCCCAGGAACAGGCCGTAGATCGTGAGGAGCGACGTCGCCGCGCTGCGTGGCCAGATCACGATACCGATGGTGCGGACGAGCCGACCGACGACAGGGAGGTCGGCGATCCAGGAAGGGATGCCATCCGCACTGGTCCCGACGGCAGGCGTGTAGTCGAGCGCGAATGGCAACGCGGTGAGCAGGGCTGCGCCGACGAGGACGCCGAGCGCCGCGATGACGCGTCGGAGCTGGCAGCGACCCGCCCCCAGGAGCAGCCCGCCGCCGGTGAGCGCCAGGGCGGTCGGAAGATCCCAGGAATTGATCGCATAGAGCGCCCCGGCGACGATCCCGCTCGCTGCCAACGGGGAGAGGAGTGGTCGCAGACCTCCACGGGATCGTCCACTCGCCCCCTGGAAAAACAGCCCTACCGCCAGCCCGATCGTGGCGATGAACAGTGGGTAGGCCAGGACGTGCGGGTGGAGATCCCCTAAGACGAACGAGAAAGCGGGGAACTCGTTGATTGTCGGTCGCGGCCCACTGGACCCCGGGACGCCGTGGTCTACGATCACGCGCGACGCCTGCCAGCCGACCCCGGTCCACCAGCCGGCCTCGAGCGTCGCCGATGGGTCGCGCAGGAAGCGGAGCGGCGCCACCAGGTTACCGATGCCGACGAGGAGGAACGCACCGAGGACTCCACCCAGCCCTGCACTGCCGCGTCCGTTTGTAGGCTTGCCGGCGTAGGCAGCGCGGACGATGTTGGTCGCGGTACCCGCAGCCGCGACCGTGGCGTAGGCGAAGGTGGTCGCGAGGCTGAGGCTGAAGGCGACGCCCGGGGTGGTTCCGGAGATGCGGGCGAGGGCGGCCATCAAGACATATCCCAGGTAGTAGTAGTTGATCGGCTCCCCGGCGAACCACGGATCAGGCGGCGGCATTTCGGTCGCGCGGATGGCGCTCGCCAGCATCGCCATGTCCATCGGCTTTTCGGTATAGGCGGCGTCGGGGTTGAACCCGCGGAAGACGACATAACCCAGGAAGAATGCCATCGCAACGGTGGACCAGAGCAGCGCCGTTGCCACGTTGCGCCGGAGGTAGGGGAGTATCTCGCCGCGACGGATTTCCCACACCCAGAGGACGACGCCGATGACAAGAGGGAACGCGACCAGGAGCGTGTCGGTGAAGCGGGTGATTCCTGTGGCCGCCAGCCACCACGGTCCAGCAACGGCGAAGAGGAGTCCCAGCGGCCCCGCGAGGCTCAGCCCGCGGTCGGGGAGGCCGGGCGTCGCCCGGAAGACGGCCGGGTAGAGCAGCGCGCTCAGCGCGAACGCCACGCCGTACCAGACGAGCGCCTGCGTCAAGGAGCCGGCAACGCTCATCGTGTCCCCCGGGTTGCCAGCGGCGCGAGGCTGGGGAACGGGAGCACCTCGTAGATGCGAGTGTTCCCCGACTCGAACGCGAGCCGCAGGTCGGTGCCGAGCATCTGGTCGAAGGCTGCCAGTCCCTCGGGCGGGGCGTACGGCTCGGCCGGCTGCGTTGCCCCGGCGAAGGGTGCCTGGATCACCGTAAAGCGCTCCACGTCGCCGACGACGATGTAGCGCACGCCGTAGCGGCGCAGGAGCGTGCGCTTCTCCCCGACATCCGTGCTGGCATAGATGCGCCGCACATCAAGCAGGCGCTCGTCGATCTCCGGCCAGGGGCGCTGCTGGCGCTGGTGGCGGTCCCAGCCGAGCACGTCGGGCAACCCGGTCGCGGCTGAGATGCGGCTCCCGTTGCCGCGGTACGGTCCGATGCTGGCCTCCAGAATGACGGGGAGGCCGTCGGCGTGCTCGCGGAGCCATTGGATCGCGTCGTAGTCTCCGCTGAAGTCGATGGGCTGCCCCGCCGCGTTCGCGATCCACGAGCCTCGCATCCAGGCCAAACCGTCCAGCGTCGGCGCGGTGGGACTGCCCGGCATTCGCTCGGCAAGCCGGGTGCGGGTGGCGAACAAGGGATACGCGAGGCCAGCCAGGATGAGGACCACCGCACCTGCGAGCGCCGCGCGGGCCACCAGGGACGGCACGGTGTGTTCTACCCCACGACGCTGATGGCCGCGAGCACGCGGACGGGCCACGAGGCCGATCGGGGCTGAGCCGATGTCCGAACGTGCGACTCGGATCAGCCACGCCAACGCGACCGTCGCGGCCAGCGCGTAGAGGGCCCAGCTCTGGAAGTAGAATTTGAAGACGGTGTTCATTCGGGCCCAATCCGAGCCGCTCAGGTCGTCGACGACGTAGACGAGGTCCACCCCAAGCCCGATGCCGACGGCGGCAGCCAGCGCGAGCGCAGCCATCGCTGCACCCGGCCGCTCACGTAGGCGGAACCAGAGCGCCGCGGCAACGGCGAGCGCGGGAATGAGCGCCGCGGCGGTCGGCCGCACGGGTGCCAGAGCGCCCACCGGGACGCCAAGGAGCGGCAGGACGAGCCGGGCCGCCGGGATGCCTCCGCCAAGCACCAAAGGGACGCCGAATCCCATGACCGCCGCGCCGAAGACGGTGATCGCGATCCCACCCAACGAGAGCCATCCAACCGGTCTGAGCAACAGGACCACGACCGTGTACCCACCAAGTGCGGTGACGACGGCAGCCAGGGCGGCGACCGTATCACTCTGGCTACTGTCCCGTGCCTTCTCCCGCGTTGTGAGCTGCCGGGCAGCGAACGTCCCGCCTGCCGCCGCGAGGATCCCGAGGAAGGGCCCGAAGTGGACCAGGTACTGGAGCGGTGGTGTGCCCTCCGTCGTGCGGGCAACCCCGCCCACCAGGACGACAAAGCGGCTGAAGAACGGCTCGAACAACCAGCGGGCAATAGCGACGAGGGCAACGGTGTGGAGCACAGCAAGCACGACCGAGCGTCCGGGAGATCGCTTGCCCCGGAGCGCGGCGGTTGCCAGCACGGCTCCCGTGAACAGGACGGTCAGCGGGAGGTCCCAGGAGTTGATGACCGCAATCGAGCCGCCGGTCAGGGCGACGGCACCGCTCCAAAGCCACGGCCAGGCTCCGCCGCGGGTGTCCGGCGGGCGGAGTAGCCAGGCGTAGAGCAGCGCGAAGAGCAGCAGCGTCACCGGCAGCGCCAGCAGATGGGGGTGCACGTCGGCCCAGAGTAGGCTGAAGTACGGGAATTCCGTGATGGCGTAGTCGACGACTCGGCTGCTTTGCCAGTAGTCGACGCGGAGCGAGCCGGTCGTCAGAATCTGACCGAGCGCGTCGAGGTTTCCGATGCCGACGAGCAAGAGCGTGCCCACGACGCCGCAGCCTACAATCGTGCGGGGACGTTCGAGGCGCAGCACGCGGCTGCACAGCGCTGCTGACAGGCTGAAGGCTCCGGCGGTGACCAAACCCGCCAGCGTGGCGGCTGCGAGCTGGAAGCCGATCTCTGGAGGCACGCCGGTCAGCTTCCACAGTAGGGCCACCAGGTAGAAGCCGTAGTAGTAGTAATTCATCACACCGCCCGCGAACCACGGGTCATAAGGCGGGAAGGTAGCGCTCCGCCCGATGGCGCTGATGTAGGCCATTTCCATCGGCTTTTCGCCGCCCCAGTACGTGTGCCAGAGGTCGGGGTTGAGGGAGCGGAGCAGCAGGAAGAACCCGAACCCGACGAGGAAGGCGACTTCGCTCGCCACGATCACCGGCCAGCGGGCGCGCACCTCATGCATGAGTGCCGGCAGGTGCGCGCGGAGCCCACTCCAGGCTGCGAAGGCGGTGATGGCAACGGCGGCAATGATCCAGGGCAGCGTGAAGCGGCTCACGCCCAGGCTTGCGCCGATCCAGACGATGTAGCCGACAGCGATCAGACCCACGGTCCGTGTGACACCCCATCCCTGGTCCGGGAAGGCGCGGAGCAGGAGCAGCGTCACTGGCAGTGTCGCGAGCGCCAGCACCGCGAGCGCGACGAGCCAGACGACGGTGGCGGCCGCGCCGTTCCGCGTCAGCCTGGCGGACCACCCGAGGTCATCCGCGGCCACGCGCTGCCCGGGCGGCATGCCGTCCAGGAGGTAATTGTCCGGTCGCTCGCGGGTCGGCGACCACGGCTGCGCCAGAGCCCAGGCGAAGCGCTGGCGCAACTCGTCGGCAGAGAGCCGCTCGACCTTCTTATAGATGCGTACCTCTGGGTGGTCGTAGACGCGGAAGCTTTCGTCGGCCGAGTCGTCTACGATCGTGACGGGTCCCAGTCGCGGATAGTTGGTGCCGTGGTAGACGAGCTGGAAGCCGAGCTGGCCGCTCTCGAGCAGGTGGTAGTACTGCGTATAGACCGGGTAGCGCCAGGGCAGGCGCGGTAACGATGAGGATAGCCGGTCGCTGGAGAGCACGATGTAGTCGGCCTCTGCCAGTTGTCCGGTAAGGTAGGCGAAGGCCGATTCGTTGTCCCGGTCGGCATAGAGGTCGAGCGTCAGTGTCCGGTACGTGTCCGCGGGCCGCCCGCCGATGGGGATTGGTAGAGCGTCGTCCCAGTACTCGGCGGTGAGGGTCGCGCCGGGTGGGATGTTGCGGTAGATCCACTCTGATGCCGCGATCCGGGGGTGCGTCTGCGTGTAGATCTGCACGAATGCCAGCGCCCAGGCGACGGTCCCCAGTGCGACGAGGCCGACCAGGCTCCAAGCAAGCACCCGGCGCCATCGGTGGATGGCCTGGCGGCCGGCCAGGTCCGTGAGCCACGCGGCGGCGAGGATGACCAATGCCGGGACGATCGGGGCCATGTAGCGCAGGAACTTCGCGTCGGCGATCCCCACCAGCGCGAAGTAGGTGAGGACCCAGGTCACGAGGATGACATCACCCGGGGTGCGGCGACGCAGCGTGCGCCGAATGCCGGCGACCGTTCCGCCGATGGCGGCAAGCCCGAGCGGCGGGCCGAGCCCCCAGCGGACCAGATTGTCGATCTGGTACACGCCGCGGGTCGTGCCGACGAACTGTCGGGTGAAGGGCACGTCGAACCGGCCGCTGACGATCTCCCACTGGGTCACCGCGTCCTCGACGAAGGGGACCGGCCGCCACAGTGCGTACGGCTCAAATACGGCGAAGACGAGCAGCGCCGCGACCGCTGCAGCGCCGAGCAGGGGCATTGCCGAGCGCCCGACGAACCGCCAGCGGCGATGTAGGTTGGGTGCCAGGGCCGCGACGAGCACCGGCATCACGAGCGTGACGACGCTGACCTTTGTCGCCAACCCCGCGCCCACCGCGGCACCGGCCAAGACAGCCCAGCGCATCCCTCGGGTCTCCCACAGGCGCAGCGCCGCAAACAGTGTCCCGACTGAGAAGAAGGTGATCCAGGTGTCGGTCGTGAAGAAGTGGGCCAGTTGGATGAGGATGACGCTGGCGGCGAGCAGGAGTCCGGTGAGCACGGCGGCGGCTCGCCCGTAGACCCGAAGTGCGAACGCCATGGCGAGGAGCACGGTGGCGGTGTCGAGCAGCGCCGTCAGGGGGCGGCCCAGGTCCGCCACGTTCTGGTAGGCGTGGTAGTCAACCCCGGTTAGGTGACCGACAAACCATCCGACGATCGCCACGATGTAAAGGGGCAGGCTGCCGTAGGCGAACGACTGGGGCCTGCCGTCGGCGTCGTCGGCACGAGGGTTGAGCGGGCTCCGGGCCGGATCAAAGATCGACGACAGATCACCAACCGCCGGGGCGTTGATGCGGTCACTCACCACGATGGCGATGAAGCGCTCGTCGGGGTGAAGGTACCAGCCATCATCCCAATTGTGACCGAAGAGTCGGAGGCCCAGGGCGAGGGCGAGGATCGCGCCAACGACGATATACCAACCGGCGCGGGGTACGAGTACATTCCTCATCGCTGCGAAATCATAACAGCGGGGCCATACCAGGACAATCGGACCGTTGACCCTCTGTCTGGGCGACGCCTATACTCGGGCGACGGGTTGTGGGTGGCGGCACAACCCTTGTCCTCGACGATGGGAACGCATCCATGCGCACCCTCAAGGTGATCGTCGGCGGTGAAGGTAACGTCGGGAAGACCTCGCTGATCCGCAAGTATGCCAAGGGAAAGTTCAGCGAGGCCCGCAATATCACGCTGGGCATCGATATCACCACGCAGGAGTTCAGCGTCGACGGCGAGACGATCCGCCTGGCGATCTGGGACATCGAAGGCCAGGCAGGCAACCGGCCGAACTTTTACATCGGAGCCCAGGCCGGAATGCTGGTCTACGACGTGACCGAGCCCGCGTCGCTCCAGGCGTTGACCGAGTGGCATGCCCGCTGCGTCCGGTATGCCCCGGACGCGCCTCTGATCATCGTCGGTAACAAAATCGACCTCGGGCTCGTCTTCCCGCCGACGTGGGGCCGAGTGCTGGCGCGGCATCTCGGCGCGCCACACGGCTTCCTCTCCGCCAAGACGGGGGAGAACGTGACGCAGGCGTTCACCCTCCTGGCCGAAGCGGCATACCGGCACGCACGTGCCTCACATCGATAGGCTGCCATGGCCATCTCTGTTGTCTTCCTTGGCTCCCCCGCATTCGCGGTTCCCTCGCTCCGGGCGCTCGCCTTGGACGCGCGGTTCACTATCCCGCTCGTAGTTACCCAGCCGGATCGCCCGGCAGGTCGCGGCCGCCGGCCACGACCACCAGCGGTGAAGGACGCGGCTATAGAGTTGGGCCTGCCGGTCTTCCAGCCTGAGACGCTGCGAGACCCGGCCGCAGTGGAGCGCCTCGCGGCCGCCGTACCGGACGTGTTGGTCGTTGTCGCCTACGGAGAGATCCTCCGCCAATCCGTCCTCGATCTCGCGCCCCTCGGGTGCCTCAACGTGCACCCGTCGCTGCTGCCGCGCTATCGCGGTTCGTCGCCGGTGCAGGCGGCTATCTTGAATGGCGACACCGAGACGGGGATCTCGATCATCAAACTTGTTCGCCGCATGGACGCCGGCCCGATTGTCGCCCAGCGCCGGGTACCGCTCGATGGGACGGAGACGGCCGGCACCCTGTCAGAGCGCCTTGCCAACCTGGCCGCGGAGATGCTGCCGGATGTGGTCGCCGCTTGGGTCGCCGGAGAGCTGAAGGCGGAGCCGCAAGACGACGCGGCCGCGACCTACACCCGGGAGTTGACCACAGCCGACGCGCGGATCGATTGGGGCAAAGACGCCGCGGAAATCGAGCGGCTGGTGCGGGCGATGCAGCCATGGCCGAAGGCGTGGAGCATCCTCGAAGGTCGGCGGCTGGCGGTGCTTGCCTGCGACATATCCCAGAAGCCCAGCACAGAACCCCCCGGCACCATCAATGTGTCAGCCCGTCCTCCCCGTGTCGCCACCGGGACCACCGACCTCGTTCTCCTGCGGGTTCAGCCGGAGGGAAAGCGCGAGATGGCGGCCGAGGATTGGGCCCGCGGCGCGCGTCTCCCTCATGGTGCGCGGTTTGCGCCGGTGGAGTAGGAGAGTTGCCCACAGGTAGGAGAGTGAGAACGGATGGCCGACTCGGTTCCCACCGAGTTGATTGAAGAGTACCGCCAGCGCCAGCGGGAGCTGGCCCACGCCGTCATTGAACGCTCGCTCACGAAGGCGCCGACCGTCATCGCCGCGGTTGACGTTCACCTCCGCGGCTCGTGGGGCGTCGCCGCCGCCGTCGCCTACACCTATCCCTCGCTCGAGGAGATCGACCACCATGTCGCCACCGGGCGGCTCACCTTCCCGTACATTCCGGGTCTACTCTCGTACCGCGAGGCACCGCTGTGCCTTGAAGCGATCCGCGGTCTAGCCCAGGAGCCGGATCTGATCCTGGCGGACGGGCAAGGACGGGCGCACCCCCGCCGTGCCGGTATCGCCTGCCACCTCGGCGTTGAACTGGGCCTACCGACCATCGGCGTGGCGAAGTCAATCCTCGTCGGCCGCCATGATCCACTCGGGGAGGAACGGGGAAGCGTTGCGCCCCTCGTGGCCGACGACGAGGTCGTCGGCATGGCCGTCCGCACCCGCACCGGCGTCACCCCGGTCTACGTCTCGGTCGGCCATCTCATCACACTGGATGAGGCGGTCGACTGGACGCTTCGTACGACTACCCGCTATCGCCTTCCGGAGCCGTCGCGTCGGGCACACCTGCTGGCGCAGGATACCGCCCGCACGCTCCCCACCGACGCCCCCGGAGACTGACCGCGACGCTGACCCCCGTGCTCTTCCCTGGCCCTAGGCCAGAAGACCCAACTCGTCCTGCCTCTTGCGCGTTGGCTGTATCGGAGACAGATGACGATCGTCTCGTCGTCCACTTCCGCCCCGGCGTTACCCAACGACTCCGCGACCCATGTGGCGCACGGCCCATCATCCCAACATTCCCAGCCGTGAACGCGAACTGCACCGGGCTCTGGTGGGGCATCACCGCCCGGCGCAGAGCGAGTTCCTGGGTACAGTAGGATCCTTCGACTTGACGCGGATTCAGGACCGTCAAATTGGCCTCGGCTGTCGTGTCGCCCACCGACCAGGTCAACTTGGCATTGAACCCACCGAAACCCTCAGGATACCCACCATCATGGGCGCGCCGCAGGAGTGCGCGTGCCTCGGGATCGCCCGTGATCGAGGTGTCGACCGCCATCAGAGCTTCTCCCTGAGCACCGGTTTGGCGGTAGGATGCCCGCGATCAATGGTGGACATAATCAGCGGAATCGCAGTGATGTGATCGCACCCTTGGTCGCCAGGGTCGAGATCCACGGGCGATTACGCATTCCGTCGGCCCTCATGCGCTGGGATAATCGACCGGCTTGGTGGGACGCCCTCTATCAACTGGCACCGGAAACGGAAGAATCCGGGATGGATCCAGCGTGGAACTCCTAGGCATCTCGAACGTCGTCCGCTGCGACGCGTATCTCTGGCGGACGACGACACGATCCGTAGGCATACAAGTCGACCGCCGGCCCGCGATGGCTGGTACAAACGGATCGCGTCCCATGGTAGGTTCAAAGAGTGGCCCTCGACGGTCCCGGGCACCTGGACGCGCTCCTGGCAATTGTACGAGGCCACGATGCCACCCACGCTCGCGCGAGCGAGGCCGAGGGGCGACCCCTCGGAGTCGGGACGCGGCGAACCGATTTGCGGATAAGCGCACTTATCCGCATACACTCGTATTGCAGCTCTAGGAAGACCTCTTCTATCCTCAAGGAAGGCCGCGAGCGCGCGCGTCGCGACGCCTTGACCCCAGTAATCCGGGCCGATGCAGTAACCGACCATCCGCCGGCCCGCGTCGTTCCAGCTCACGATGTTGCCTGCCACCCGGCCGTCAACCAGGATCATGCGGGCGACCGCCACGCCATCGCGCAGGACCTTCGACCAGTGCTCCTCTTAGGCCTCCCGATCACGGGTCGGGAACCGTGTCATCGCGGTTGCCTCAGTGTCGAGCTTGTGCTCGAAGAAGCAAGGCTCGTCGTCGTCCAGAACGCCTCGCAGCACGACCTGCAATCCTGGTGCTTCTCCCACGCTGGAGTGCACCCGCGGTTCCTCTCACCGCCCGCCTGTGGACGGCATCCGGTCATTCCTTGGCATAGGCACCGCCATGGTGGGCGGCTTCACGGAGGATGTCCCCGAGAACGTCCCAGTCCACGTCGCTAAGGCGCTTGAAACGGATGCAGCTCTTTCCGACGCTGGCCTTCGGGAGACGCTCTTTATGTCGCTCCGGGACATACTGCCCGTCGACCACAGCATGGACGTAGACAGAGATATACCGCTTCTGGCTGGCCAGAGCCACGACGGCCGTGTCTCCCTCACGCCCGGAGGCGTAGCGAAAACGATACGGCCCGTAGCCGATCATGCCGGAGATCATGACCGGAGCCAGGTCTGGGACCGTCGCGCGGATGAACTCATGCAGTTGCTGGACTTCACTTCGCCGCGGTTCGTCCAGCAGCTCGAAATACTCCTCGGGGCTCTGGGCCTCGGTGCTCGGCGCCAAATCTGGCTCTCCTTCGCTCGACATGCATCAACAACCGACGTTGAAAGGCAGACCTGTAGCTCGAATCGGGCACCCGAACGATGCTCCTGGTCGGCGCACCCGTCAGTGTACACTGCCCAGAAAGGGAGAACGCCGGGTCGTGCGGCGGCGTGTTCGGGGAGGACGGGCAGTGGAGCGTTTCCTGAAGTGGCTGTTGCCGGCCCTCATCGTCGTCGAAATCGTCCTGGTCCGGGGCGGCGTGCTTACACTCGGGCAGGCAGTGGCGATCGTGGTCGCCATCGAGGGCGGCATAGCGCTGATCGCCGCGCGGCAGGCGATCGTCGCCGTGCGCCGCTTCCGCGCCGGACGGAGCGCTGGGGTTGACCCGTGGACCGCCGCCGAGGACGCGCTGACCGTCTTCTTTCCGCGGGTCATGGCGCGATTTCTCGTCATGGAGCCACGCGTCTGGGCCTGCCTTATCCGCTGGGTCACGCGGCGCTACCGACACGGTCCAGACGACTTTCCGTATCACTCTGGCTCCATCCTGGGCATCTTCATCGTCGTCATACTCTTCACCACGCCGGTCGAGATCCTCCTGTTCGAGTTGCTGATCCCCTGGACCTGGCTCCGCTGGGTGTTCCTGATCCTGGCCATCTATGCGTTGGTCTGGGTCTTCGGCCTGTACGCCTCGCTGGTGGTCCTCCCCCACCGCCTGGAATCCGATGGCCTGCGCGTCCGCTACGGCGTCCTGTATGAAACCGTGATCCCACGCGACCGGATCATTGGCATCGAGGAGGAGCAGCGCAAAGTACCCGGCGGCCGCGAGGGCCTGATCTTCCCTGACGGCGAAACGGGCGTTGCCTACCTCAGTATCGGCGGCCGCACGCACTTGAGGATCGAGGTGGCCGAGCCCGTGCAATTCCTTACGCTCACCGGGCCCTCACGGCCGATCGACGTGTTGAATCTCGCGGCGAACCATCCGGATCGGCTGAGTGCCGCGTTGCGCGAACGCCTTCCAACGTTGAGCCGCGACGACCGCGGCCCCGGCGCGCTCCCCGCAGCGTGAACCGGCGCTATACTAGGCAAGCATGTGCCGATTGGTTGGAATCGGTGATGAGCGGGCAGGTCGCCGCTCGGTGCGCCCTGGCCCTCACCGGGCACGAGTGACACGCGGCAGCGAGTGGTAAGGAGAGTACGCGGCGATGACGATGTCGGTGAAACGGAAAGTTCGCGGTGGTGTGGCGCTGATCAAAGCCCTCGAGGCACACGGCGTCCGCACCACCTTTGGTATCCCCGGAGTGCATACCCTCGACGCATACGATGCCCTCTATGACAGTGATCACATCGCCACGATTCTCCCCCGCCACGAGCAAGGTGCAGGGTACATGGCCGACGGGGCCTATCGCGCCACCGGCAAGCCCGGGGTGGCCCTCATCGTCACCGGCCCCGGTGTCACCAACGTCGTGACCGCAGCGGGCGAGGCGTTCGCTGACAGCTCGCGGATCGTCATCATCGCCACCAATCTTGAGCGCAAGTACCTCGACACGCTGGAGGGCAACCTCCACGAGATGAAGGACCAGATGGGCGTGATGCGCCCCGTCACGAAGTGGGCGCACCGCGTCATGTCGGCGAAGGAGATCCCGGGCGCCGTTGCCGAGGCCTTCCGGCAGGTTCAGACCGGACGTGGACGACCGGTCTACCTGGAGATCCCGATTGATGTCATGGCCGAGGAGGTCGAGATCGACGAGCTGCCGGTTGGCGAGGGCGAGCGCACGGCACCCAACCCGGAGCAGGTCGCGGAAGCGGCCGACCTGATCGCGGCGGCGAACCGGGTCTTCATCTTCGCCGGTGGTGGTTGCGACGACGACGAGGTTTCCCCGCTGCTGCGCGAGCTGGCGCACGAGCTAGGCGCCCCGGTCTGCACCTCCCTCATGGGCAAGGGAGCAATCTCGGAGGATGACGACTACGCCGTGGGCGCCTTCGGTTACCGCTGGTCGCCGGAGAGCCCGATCGCCTCACTCATGAAGGGTTCCGATCTCACCATCGCAATCGGCACCGGTCTTGGGGTGCGCACGACCGCGCAGGGCACCATGCCGCTCCCCACGCCGCTCATCCACATCGACATTGACCCGCATGAGATCGGGCGCCGCTACCCCACCGCGGTCGGCATCGTGGCCGATGCCGCGCTCACCCTGAAGGCGCTGCTCGAGGCGGTGCGCGCTGGGAAGCGGCCGAAGGAGCGCTGGTCGGTCGAGGAGATTCGTGCCGTGCGCGAGGCCAACTTCCAGCCCGCGAACGAGCGCGCTGAGCGTTACGTCGCGTACCTGCGGGCGCTGCGCGAGGCGACGCCGCGCGACGCGATCGTCACCTGCGACATGACGATGATGTGCTACGAAGCGGTCCGCTACTTCCCCGTCTACGAGCCGCGGACCTTCACCTTCCCGCGCGGGTTCGGGACGCTGGGATCCTCGCTGCCGACGGCGCTGGGCGCCAAGATCGCCCGGCCCGACCGCAAGGTCGTGTCGCTCAACGGCGACGGCGGCTTCCAGTTCACGATGCAGGAGTTGGGTGCTGCGGCGCACCACCGCATCCCGGTCACCATCGTGATCTTCAACGACAGCACCCATACGGCGGTCAAGGTGGCTCAGCGTGAGGCCTACCCCGGCCGCTATATCGACGTCGATCTCGTGAACCCTGACTATGTCAAGCTCGCGGGCGCCTACGGGATCACGGCGGTGCGTGCCGAGTCCCCCGCCGCCCTGAGCGAGGCGCTGGCGTCCGCGCTGCAGCGGGAGGAGCCGGTGCTGATCGACGTGCCGATCAAGCTGGAGCAGTACTAGGACGCCTCGCGCGGCATCGCCCCCGGTTTCGGACCGGGCGCCGTGCGTGCGAGCGTGATCGTCGTTTGCCCCCGCCGACCCCGCTGAGGATCGGCGGGGGCTCCGGTATAATCCTGACGTGTTCAGCCGTGTGGGCCCAGACCGGGCCGCATTGCCCAGATACAGATAGGGGTGCTCGTGACAACCAGTCCCGAGACGACGGAGGTAGTGGAGACCACGCCGGCGTCGGGTGCGCGACGGCCTCAGGTCTTCAACTGGCTGCTGCTGTTGATCGTCTTCGTCGGCGGCATCTGCAGCATTGGCATCGAGCTGACAGCCTCGCGCCTGCTCGGCCCCTACTTCGGTGACTCGACGATCATCTGGGCCAACCTCATCGGGCTGACGATGCTGTACCTCTCGATCGGGTACTACTTCGGGGGCCGGGTGGCCGACCGGTGGCCGAGAGCGACCCTGCTCTTCGCCATCACCGCCGTGGCCGGCTTTGCGACGGGCCTGATCCCGTTCATGTCCCGCCCGATTCTCGAGCGCTCGCTTGTGGCCTTCCAGGACCTCGCGGTCGGGGCCTTCTACGGATCCTTGCTCGGAGTCATCCTCCTGTTCGCCGTGCCGGTGACCCTGCTCGGCTTCGTATCGCCCTTTGCCATCCGCCTGCGCCTGCTCAGCGTCACCTCTGCCGGGAATACCGCCGGGTCACTCTATGCGCTCTCGACGGTCGGGAGCATCATCGGGAGTTTCCTGCCGGTTCTCCTGTTGATCCCCTGGGTCGGCACGTACAAGACCTTCTACACCTTCTCCCTGATCCTGATCGGCACCTCGGTCCTTGGGCTGTTGCTCCTGCGGGCCCGTGTGATGGCACTCGGCGCGCTCCTGCTGGCCCTGATCGTCCTGACCGTCGCCGCGCTCTGGGAGACGAGCTCGATCCGACCGCCGGAGTACGGGGAGATCGTCTACGAGGACGAATCCCAGTACAACTACATCCAGGTCGTCCGGAACGGGACCGCTCACTACCTGTCACTGAACGAGGGCCACGCGATCCACTCGATCTACGACCCGGAGCGCCCGTTGACCGGCGGGCCCTGGGACTACTTCATGGTTGCACCCTACTTCAACCCGGATACCAGTCCCAGCGACGTCCGCAGCATGGCGTTGATCGGTCTCGCGGCCGGCACGGTGCCGAAGCAGGTCACCGCGGCCTACGGGCCAATCCCGATCGACGGGGTGGAGATCGACCCGGATATCGTCAAGGTCGGTCGCGAGTACTTCGACATGAACGAGCCCAACCTGAACGTGTTCGTCCAGGATGGGCGCTATTTCCTGGCCTCCACCGATCGCAAGTACGATGTGATCGGCATCGACGCCTACCACCAGCCGTACATCCCCTTCCACCTGACAACCCGGGAGTTCTTCCAGGAGGTGCGTGACCATCTCACGCCCAATGGCGTCGCGGTGGTCAATGCCGGGCGTACCGCGACCGACTTTCGACTGGTTGATGTGATCGCCTCGACCATGAAGTCGGTCTACCCGAACGTCTACATCATCGATGTCGGGCGCTTCGCGAACAGCATGGTGATCGGCACCAACCAGCCCACCGATATCGCCAACTTCGCCGAGAACATCGAACGCCTGCCGCCTGGGTTAATCCGGACCGTCGGCGAGATCAGCCTGGAGACGGGGAATATCCGCGAATGGACCTCGACGGACCCGCGGCTAGTCTTCACCGACGACTGGGCGCCGGTGGAGCGGGTGGTCGATTTGATGATCATTGACACGGCGACGGGGCGCTAGCGGTGGGGGTCGGATCTCAGACGTTATCGGTCTTCCGGTTCAGGTGCTTTGACCCAGCCATGGTGCGGCACGGAATCACCGGGCGGACTTCACAACTCCCAGCCGAGGGGACGGTGACGAACCGGCCCGGTCTCGACCCCGCGATCGTCACGGCGAACCGGGCAGCCTGGTCGGCCGCCATCGGCGTGGACGCGGCATGCTGGACCTACGGACGACAGGTGCACGGCGCTCAGGTCGCGCTCGTCTCGCGGAACGGCCACAGGCCGGACATGAGCGACGACACCTTCCCGCCGGGCACTTGGATTCAGGGTCGAGATGCGTTCGTCACCGCCGAGCCGGGGATCCCGGTGGTCGCCTTCTGCGCCGACTGCGTGCCGATCTTACTGCACGACCCAAAGCGCGGCGCGGTGGCAGCGATCCATGCCGGCTGGCGCGGCACGGTGGCCGATGTGGTCGGGGCTACGGTGCGGACAATGCAGGAACGGCTGGGCTGCGACCCCCGCGACCTGATCGCAGGGTTGGGGCCTTCGATCGGGCCGTGCTGCTACGAGGTCGGCGACGAGGTGATCGAGGCGTGGCGAGCGACCGGCCTCGATCCGGACGGGCACGCCGTCCGTCGGGTCGACAACCGTACGATCTTCGACCTGTGGCACGCCAACCGGTCTGCTCTCATTGCGGCTGGCGTCCCAGCCGAGCAGATCGAAGTGTCTGGCGTATGCACCCGCTGCAACGCAGACCGGTTCTTCTCCCATCGTTCCCGCCGCGCGACGGGAGCGCCGCCTGCGAGCTTCGCGGCAGTGATCGCGCTCGTGCCGCAGGGAGCAGAGCAAGGAGCAGGGATCCAATGGTGATTGGGGGGACAGACACGGCGACCGTTGCCGAGAAGGTGGCCCGGGTACAGGAACGCGTGCGTGCCGCGGCCGAGCGCGCGGGACGCGACCCGGCCAGTATCCGCATCGTCGGGGTGACCAAGACGCTCCCTCCTGACGCGAATGCCACGGTCGAAGCAGCATGGGCCGCGGGACTGCGCGACTTCGGCGAGAACCGGGTCCAGGACGCGGCCAAGAAAGTGTCCACCCTCTTCACGGCGGTCCTGGAGGAAGGCGCCACCCTGCACCTCATCGGCCACTTGCAGACGAACAAGGCGCGAGACGCCGTGCGCCTCTTCTCGCTGATCCACTCGGTTGATCGCCCAGGACTGGTCGACGCCTTGCAGCGCCGCGCCGAGCGCGAGGGGAAGCGTCAAGACATCCTGCTGCAGGTCAACGTTGCACGGGAGGAGCAGAAGCACGGCTGCGCTCCCGAAGAAGCGGAGGCGCTGCTGCGCCACGCCGCCGCGCAGCCCAACCTGCACGTTCGCGGGCTGATGACTATCGCGCCGCTCGTCGACGATCCCGAGGAGACGCGCCCCGTCTTCGCGGCGCTGCGTTCGCTCCGCGACCAGCTCCAGGAGGCGACCGGAATCGCGCTACCGGAGCTGTCGATGGGCATGACCAACGACTACGAGGTGGCGATCGAGGAGGGCGCGACGATCATCCGGGTCGGCCGGGCAATCTTTGGTTAGTGTTGCGTGTTGCGTGTTCGGTCTTGCGTACCGGGTATCCCGGGAACGGCTGAGATGCCCAAAGAGTGCTACACATCACGCCTCGGGTATCACGCGACACGGAACACGCAACACCCAGTACGCAATACGCACCAGCATCGAAGGGTAACGGCGAGTTGCGAGTCACGTCGTTCGGGAGCGGTAGCAGCGGGAACGCCCTGCTGATCCAGACGGAGGGTCCTGCGGGCACCACGAGCGTGCTGATCGATGCAGGCATCCCAGTGCGCCGCCTGCGTGCCGGGCTGGCCGCCGCCGGCGTCCCTGACGACGGGCTCGACGCCATCCTGGTCTCCCACGAGCACCACGACCACATCAGTGCACTGCCGCGGCTGGTCCGCTACCAGCGCTGTCCGATCTTCGCCACCAGCGGCACGATGCGCGCCCTGGATATCGCACCGTCAGACCGATGGGAGCGGTTAGTGCCTGAGCACTCCTGCCGGATCGGCTCGCTGACTATCACCCCGATTTCTG
>Ga0207873_1001230_pt1 | contig 25480 bp, 23 predicted proteins | sample BGWIniCompost_FD_187373 | JGI IMG/M metagenome (GOLD analysis project Ga0207873, IMG submission 187373) | Cellulose adapted compost microbial communities from Newby Island Compost Facility, Milpitas, CA, USA - BGW Initial Compost (SPAdes)... ...
CCAGCCGTAGACCAGGCCGGCCAGCAGCGGTGTGCAGACGCTGACGTAGGCGAGGGTGGTGTCGGGGCCCGCGGAGACGAGGAGCAGGGCTCCGAAGAGGGTGTCCGCGGCGAGCAGGACGGGGTGGCGCAGCAGGAGCGGGCCGAAGCGTTCCCAGTCGCGGAAGAGGACGTAGGACGCCATGAAGGTGAGGATCACGGAGATGGCCACCAGGTAGGTGCCCCAGCCCGGACCCGCGTTGAGCAGGGCCGAGGGGGCGGCCAGGGCGATCATCGCCAGGCGGAACCCGAAGACCTGCCGGCAGAGGGCCTGCAGGGCGTTGACCTGGATGTCCACGTCGGGCGCGCCGGTCCGGCCCGTCGCCGGCCGCGCGGGCTGCACCGGACCGGCGGGCGCCTGCCCCTGTCCGGGTGCGGCAGGAGGAGACGCGGGCCCAGCAGCGGGCGCGGGGGCAGAGGCGGTTGCGGCAGCAGATGCAGGGGCGGTTGCGGCAGCAGGTGCCGTGGCTGGGGCAGGGGCGGGTGCGCCGAGGGCCCCGCGCGGGTCGCCGCCCGTCTCTTCCCTGCCGCTCTGCCCAGCAGGCGCCGCGGGCTGCGGCGGCGCGTCCGAGGACCGCTCGCCCTCGCGCACAGCCACCCCGGCCCGCGCCCGAACCTGCTCCTGGGCCTGCTCCTGGGCCCCCGCCTCGGCCTGGGCCCCCGTCCGGGCCTCCTCCTGGGCCTGTTCCTGGGCCTGTTCCTGGGCCTGCTCCTGGGCCCCGGTGCGGGCCGGAGCCTGGGCCTCTCCCTGGCTGCCCACCGGCTCCCAGCCCGGCGGCAGCGCCGGCGTGACCGTGGTGACCGGAATGTCGGGGGCGCCCGTGCGGACGTGGGGTGGGAGGACCGTGCCCGCCGGCGGCGTGGTGATCTCCGGCGGACGCGCACGGCGGCGCAGCAGCCCGGTCCCTCCGGACGTGCCCTTCTCTTCCCTCGTCGTCATGTCACCCCTCCCCCGTCTACTCCCCTGTGATGGAGCCGAAGTCGGTGCCGGAGCCGAGGATCAGGCCGGCGCCGAGCAGGATCATCGTGGCCGGGACCATGAACGTGGTGATCATCATGGTGGCCTTGGGCACCGCCCGTGCCGCCTTGCGGCGGGCGTTCTGGGCGTCGGTGCGCCGCATGTCCTTGGCGAGGGCGACGAGCGTGTCCACGATGGGCGCGCCCAGTTCCTCGCCCTGCTGCAGCGCTGTCACGAACATGGCAACCTGCTCGCTGTCGTTGCGCCGCCGCAGTTCGGCGAAGGCCTGGCGGCGGCTCATGCCGAGGTCCATCTGGCGCAGGGTGATGCGCAGTTCGTCGGCCCAGGGGCCCTCGTACTTGGAGGCGACCCGGTCCAGCGCCTGGCGGAAGCCGAGGCCGGCGCTGACCACGACGGCGAGGACGTCGAGGAAGTCCGGCAGGGTGCGTTCGATGACGTCCTTGCGGACGCGGATCGCGGACCAGATGCCGACCTCGGTCCAGAAGGCGCCGAAGGCGAGCAGCAGCAGCGCCACGAACAGCTGGCCGCGCATCAGGAAGACCAGGAAGCCGACGCCGCCGAGGGCGCCGTAGACGGCGCGGCGGGCGGCGTAGCGGTCGATGGTCAGGCCGCCGGGGTTGCCTGCCAGGTCGATCTTGCGGCGGTACTTGGCGACCCGCTTGGGGCCCATCAGGCGCAGCACGGCGGGGGCATAGCGCATGCCGAGACGGTCGACCAGGGAGTCGACCGCGCCGGTGCGGGTGGAGCCGACCTCCAGGGCGAGGGCCAGGTCGCCGGGGAGCCTTGCCTCGGCGCGGTACATGCGGATGCCGGCGAAGATGCCCCAGACGCCGAGGGCCATCAGCAGCGCGAGCAGCAGAGCCATGATCGTGGCCTCCTCAGACGTCGATGCGGGACAGGCGGCGGATGAGGAAGAAGCCGACCGCGTAGAGGCCGAAGGCGACGATGACGGCGATCTGGCCGACCGGTGAGCCGGTCATGCGCTCCAGGGCACCGTCCTTGACGCCGTTCATCAGGAAGAGCGAGCCGACGCCGAGGACGGGGACCGCGTAGGAGGTCATGTTCACCTGGGAGAGCTGGGTGCGGACCTCGCGCCGGGTCTCCTTGCGTTCCTCCAGGGTCTCGGTGAGGTTGCGCAGGGCGCTGACCACCTGGCCGCCGGCCCGGTTGGACAGCACGAGTGTGGTGACCAGCACGACGAGTTCACGGGAGGGCAGGCGGTCGGTGAGTTCGCCGAGGGCGTCGTCCATGGAGGCGCCGACGGCGAGCTGGTTGGCGACCTTGGCCAGTTCCTCGCCCGCGGGGGCCTCCAGCTCCTCGGCGGCCATGCCGATGGCGGTGCGCAGGGCGAGCCCTGCCTGGGTGGCGTTGGCCAGGATGCGGGCGAGTTCGGGGAGCTGGTTGATGAACTTCTCGATGCGTTTCTGGCGTTGCCAGTTGAGGAACTGCAGGGCCGCCCAGATGCCGAGGAGTCCGGCGAGCGGGCCGAAGAAGGGGGCGAGGGTGGCCTGGCCGATGAGCCACAGGCCGGCGACCGTGGCCAGCATGTAGACGAAGAACTCACCGGGGGTGACGTCCAGGCCGGTGGCGGCCAGGCGGAGTTCGAGCTTGCGCCCGAGCCTGGTGCGGCGCAGCCTCCGGTCGAGGGCGATGAAGTGGCGCCGGCGGCCGACGACCGGTATCTGACCGGTGGCGCTGAGCCGGTCCACCAGTGCCTGCCGCTGGGCCCTGCCCATGGCGTACGAGTGCACGCCGACGACCGCGAGGACGCAGGTCAGCAGGGTGATGCCGGTGGTCAGCGTGATCAGGTTCTGCAGTTCCATGGGGAGTGGTCCTACCTGGCTTCTCGGGTGGCGAGCTGTTCGGCGCTCTGGGCGACGCCGAAGGCCTGGGGAACGGGCTGGCTCGCCATGTAGAGGCGGTCGGCGGTGCGGCGCGGGAGCGGGAAGTACTCGAACTGGCCGTAGACGCGGCCGTCGGCGGCCATGGGCTGGGCGTTGAAGCGGGCGACGGTGGCCAGCCGGTAGGGCTCGCCGCCGTGGCTGTCGAGGATGGCGATCTCGGTGATGCGGCGGGCGCCGTCGGCGAAGCGGGTGAGCTGGACGATGACGTCGACGGCGCTGTTGATCTGGTCGTGCAGGGCGACGAACGGGATCTCCACGTCCGACATGGAGGCGAGGGTCTGCAGGCGCATCAGCGCGTCCTCGGCGCTGTTGGCGTGGACGGTGGCGAGCGAGCCGTCGTGGCCGGTGGACATGGCCTGGAGCATGTCCAGGGACTCGCCGCCGCGGACCTCACCGACGACGATGCGGTCGGGCCGCATGCGCAGGGAGTTGCGGACCAGGTCGCGGATGGTGACCTGGCCCTTGCCCTCGACGTTCGGCGGGCGGGACTCCAGGCGGATGACGTGCGGCTGCTGGAGCTGGAGTTCGGCGGAGTCCTCGATGGTGATGATGCGTTCGCCCTCGGGGATCAGACCGGAGAGGGCGTTGAGGAGGGTGGTCTTTCCGGTGCCGGTGGCACCGGAGACGATCACGTTGAAGCGGGCCTGCACCAGACCGGCGAGCAGATGCAGCATGGGCTCGTCGAGCGAGCCGAGGCCGATGAGCTCCTGGAGGGTGAAGGAGCGCGGGAAGCGGCGGATGGTGAGGGTGGCGCCGGTCAGGGAGAGCGGCGGGATGATGACGTTGACGCGCTCGCCGGAGGGCAGCCGGGCGTCGACCATCGGGTTGGACTCGTCCACGCGCCGGTTGACGGTGGAGACGATGCGCTCGATGGTCTGCATCAGCTGGTCGTTGGAGGCGAACCGCAGCGGCAGCTGCTCGACCCGGCCGCCGCGCTCGACGAAGATGGCGTCGGGCCCGTTGACCATGATCTCGGTGATGGAGGCGTCCTCGAGGAGCGGCTCCAGGATGCCGAGGCCGAGGGCCTCGTCGACGACCCGGCGGATCAGCTGGGAGCGCTCGACGGTCGACAGGACCGGGCCCTCGCGGCTGATGATGTGCCCGAGGACGCGCTCCAGCCGGACCCGGCGCTCGGCGGCGGCCAGCGAACTCATCTCCGCGAGGTCGATCTCCTCGAGGAGCTTGGCTCGGTAGGAGGCGACCAGGTGGCCGTCCTCGCCCCGGCTTCCGTTCTCCTCGGGGGAGTTGATGCGTGCCCGCAGGCTCATGAGTCCCGTGCTCCTCGTTCTTCGTTCCGCGTGTCCTGCTGGTGTGCTCTTCGCGTCGTCCCGGCGGGTGCTCCTCGCGTCCGTGACCGGGTCAGCGGTCGACGGGCATGGTGGCGGTCTTGACGGCCGGGTCGAAGTCCCAGCCCGGCACGATCGAGGGAATCCGGACCGTCGCCGTGACGGTGACCTCGTCCCCGCCCCTCGCCTCGGCGCAGTGGGTGCCGTCGGCCAGCCAGGAGCTGACGGCGTCGGCGCAGGCGGGTCCCGCGCCCTGGTCGAGGGAGGCGCTGCGCGCCCCGGCGCGGGCGGCGGTGCCGGCCTGCTGGGCGGTGTAGGCGATCAGGCCGAGCTGTACGGCGGCCATCGCGACGATGATCAGGATCGGGATGAAGCCGAGGTACTCCAGGGCCACCTGCCCCCGGTCCCTGCGGGTGCGGTGCTCGTGCGGCGTGTCGTACGGCATGTCAGCCCAGCTCCTCCTCGACCGCGCCGGCGTGGCCGTTGACCTCGAAGGGGAAGTCGGCGGTGCCGGGGAAGAGAATGGGGACGTTCAGCTGCACGTCGGCGGTGACCATGCCGTCCCCCGTGGCGCAGTTCACCGTCGCGGCCCCCTTCCACGCGTCGGGCAGCTTGTCCAGCCCGGCCTCCTCGCAGGCGCCCTGGCGTCCGCCCGGCTCCGTGGCCGTGCCCGCCCGTACCGCCTCGTCGGCAGCATTCCCCGCGAGGGTGAAGGTGTACCCCACCAGTACCAGCTGCCACAGGACCACCAGCGTGATCAGGATGGTCGGTGTCATGCCGAGGAACTCGACGGTGACCTGGCCCCGGTCGCGGTGCCGTATGTGCCCTGCCACGGGCCGTCCTGACCGTGTTCTCATCCCCCTGCCTCCTTCCGGCGCCGGAAGCTGACCGCTCCCCGGTCGCCGCGCGACCGGCCCGCCTTGGGGGCGCCCTCGGCGCTCTTGACCAGGCCGAGTTCACCGGCCAGCCCCCACAGGGCCTGCTTCACCGTGCTCTTGGCCTCGAGTTCGTGGACGCGGCCGGCGTCCACGACGGACTGCAGTTCCTTGTAGTGCGCGGGAACCGTCGTCGCGGCCACCGAGGTGCCGGTGATCTTCTGGATCAGCGGCGGCTGGATCTCCGTGGCCCGCGAGTGACGGTTGACGACGATCGTGGTCTCCTCCGCCTTGCGGATCTGGAGCCGGTCCCACATGCGCACCGCCCGCTTGGCGCCGCGCACGGCGATCACGTCCGGGGTGGTGACCAGCAGGGCGGTGTCGGCCATCTCCACCGCGGCCGCCCCGGCGCCGCTGAGCTGGGCGCCGCAGTCGACGACCACGACCTCGTAGCGGGAGCGCAGGGCGCTGATGATCTGGCGGGTGGCGCGGTCGGTGACGTCCTCGCCGCGTTCGCCCTCGGCGGGGGCGAGCAGCAGGGCGACGCCGGTGTCGTGGCGGAAGACGGCGTCGGCGAGGACCCGCGGGGAGATGTCGGTGACCGCGGCGAGGTCGACGACCGAGCGGCGGAACTGCACGTCCAGGAAGGACGCGATGTCGCCGGACTGCAGGTCCATGTCGACCAGGGCGGTGGCCCGGCCGGACGCCTGGGCGGCCAGGGCGAGCTGAATGGCGGTGAGCGTGGTGCCCACCCCGCCCTTGGCGCCGCAGACGGTGACGACGGTGCCGCCGACGCCGGTGAAGACGTCGCCGCCGGTGCCCAGATGACGCCGTACGCCGATGGACCACTGGGCGACGGCCTGGACGCGGCTGGCGAGCTCCTCGTAGCTCAGCGGCAGGGCCACCAGGCCGCGGGCGCCGTAGTCCATGGCGGCCTGGAAGAGGCCGGGACTGGCGTCGGAGGTGACGAGGATGACGCCGACTGCGGGGAAGCGCAGGGCGACCTCGCGGATCAGCTCCAGCGCCGGGACGGGGCCGATCCGTTCGTGCACCACCACGACCTCGGGCAGCTCGTCGACGGACTCGGCGGCCAGGCGCGCCAGGGTGTCGATGAGCTGTGTGGAGTCGACCACCGGGGCCACCGGCTCGGCGTCCGGGAGCTGGCTGAGCAGGGTGGTGATGGACCGGATGGCGTCCGCGTCGCCGACTGCCGGGAGGATCCTGGTGGACATGCGGGCCTCTCACTTGTCCTTCGCGAGTTCGTACGTCCGCTGCGAGTCGGGGACGGTGGTGTCGCTGCCGGGGGCGACCAGGGCGAGCCGGACCCGCTGGGCGAACGACTCCGCGTAGGTGATGCGCTGGGCGTCGATGGTGGACAGCGCGAAGGTGATCGGGACGGCGTCGGTGGACCGCCGGCCGCGGTCGTTCTCGTCGGGCTTCAGCGGGGTGAGCCTGCCGACGTCGAGGACCTTGGCATTGGTTACGATGATCTTGGACTGAGCGGGGTCACCCTCACGCTCTCCGTCGAAGGTGGCGTAGACGTTGACCGTCGAACCCGGCGTGATCTTGCCGGCGACGCCGGTCGCCGCATCGATCATGATGGCGACCTCTTGCTGCCCGGGCTGCAGAGCGGGCTGGTCCACGATCATGTCGCTCTGCAGCAGGGAGCCCTTCTGGAGCGTGGTGACGGCGATCTTGCCCTCGATGTCGCCGAGGTCGGTGACCGCGTTGTCGGACAGCCAGCGCTCGGGCATCTTGATCTTCTCGAACTGGCCCGTGTTGAGCGCGGTGTAGGGCGGGACGTCGGATTTCAGCCGGTAGGCGGTGACCTCGGGGCCGACCTTGGACTTCACGTCGCTGATGACGGAGAGCACGCCGGCGAAGGCGCCGAGGGCGCACAGGACCGACAGGATCAGGAGTATCACGCCGCGGCGCTGACGGGAGTTCATGAACCGTACAACCTCATTGGGGATATCGGTCGAGCGGAATCGGTGGGTGTCGCGGGCGGACGCTCAGGCCCGCTGGGCGAGCGGATGCCCTTCGGGGACGGGTGGTGTGGCGGAGCAGAAGACGCAGCGGTCGCCGATGACCTCGATGCCGCACCAGTGACAGGCGCCGCGCCGGACGGACGTGACCAGTTGGTAGAGGACGGACAGGTCGGGCAGATAGGTGCAGAACTCGATGAGCTTGCCGGTGCCCCACCAGCCCGGGGACTCGGCGGGCAGCGGCGTCTCGCGCAGCCCCTGCACGTTCCAGGACGGGGCGAGGGTCGAGGTCACCCAGTCCGACTGGAGCTGACCCTTGGCGACCAGCATCCAGGTGCCGAATTCGGGCCCGTCCAGCTTGGCCTCCGGCCCGAGGCGGACCAGTTGCGGCTGGGGGTGGGCGAGGACGGCGAACTGGCTGCCGGGGACCCAGGATCTGGCGTGCTGCTTCAGATCCACGGGGACCCGGTCGAGCCGGGCGACCGAGGCGAGCAGCGCCCCGGAGTGGATGTAGTGGACGAGCAGCCGCCCGGCCGAGGCGAGCACGCCGGGGCCGAGGTCGCAGGAGGCGAGCTGGCGCAGCTGGCGGACCAGGGCGGCGAGCCCCAGCGGCGGCAGGTCCGGGGTGAACAGGGCGATGCGGTCGCTCTCCAGCAGCGAGCGCAGGGTGTGCAGCCTCCGCTGGACGGCGGTGGGCGTGGCCCGGGAGCAGACGACGATGACGTGCCCCGCCTGCTCGACCAGCAGCTGCAGCTCGGTCAGTGCCTGCTCCAGCGGCCGGGTGTCGATGTCCTTGAGCACCACGGCAGGCAGCGTCCGGTCGTCCTGCGGTGGCAGCACCATGTCGGCGCTGGTCACGGCAATGGCAGTTGGCACGCGCAGCTCCCCGTTTTCTTCCCTTGCCCTCGGTGCACCGGGCGTGACGCCCAAGCACCCTGATGACTTCGCTGCGTGACTACCTCAGAACTGTATCCACGGCCCTGTGACCGTAGAACAGCGATTGTGTAGCTGAACAGCAACTGCCTCACGCACAAGGTGCGTCAAAACGGGGCAGGTTGAGCATCTCGCCGGTCCGGTTCGGACCCTCGGGGGACGATCCCGAACGCAGCGGCTCGACGGTGGGCCCCGCTTTGGGCCCCGGGGCCCACGCTTCCCACCCGCCGTCCTCCTTACGCTCGCCCAGCACCGAGGACACGGGAGAGGGGGCGAGGCGGATGAACCGTTCAGAACGGGCCAATTGGGGCGATCGCGGGGCCACCGGGACCGAGTACCTCGGGATGATCGTGGTGACCGTGGCGATCGTGCTGGCGGTGTCGGCGACCGGCGTGGGGCAGCTGATCCATGACGAGATCGCCGCGCTGGTGTGCCGGGTGACCGGTGGCGGGAACTGCGGCTCGGGGGACAACACGGCAGAAAAGCCGCTCACCGACGCCGATTTCGAGCCGACATTGTGTCAGGTGTCGTCCGTGACGGACAAAGCGGGCTCGAAGGCGAAGATTCTCTTCTTCGAGATCGGCCAGGAGTACGGCTTCCAGGAGCAGCGGCTGCAGGCGAAGAACGACGTCAACGGCGACGGCAAGGTCGACGACAAGGACCAGCTGGTGTACCTGACGTTCACCGACGCCGCCTCGGTCGCCGCGAAGAAGGACTTCAAGCCCGGCATGAAGGTGGGACGCTTCGGCACCGACACGGTGGAACTGGGCGCCGGCATCAAGGTCACCAACGGCGACACCTGGGTGTTCGAGAGCGCGGAGGAGGCGGAGCGGTTCCGCGAGGACGTGGAGAAGCTGCAGATGTACGAGATGCGGCGGACCATGCCCGGCGGCGGCGAGGCCAGCCTCGGCGACGGCATCCTCTATCTCTTCGGCACCGGTCCGCTGAAGGACGAGGAGGAGACCAGGGAGCGGGTCGAGGCGAACCTCGGCAGCAACCGGCAGATCACCTACGGCAAGGTGGGCCTGGACGCCTCCGCGTCGGCCGGTCTGAAGCTGTCCGCGGGTGACGAGCGCAAGCTGAGCGCGGCACTCGGCGGCAACTTCAAGTACTCCCCCGAGATCACCTGGACCGACAACGCCTACAAGGGCACCAAGTCGTACACCTACTCCTCGTCCATCGAGTACGGCACCAAGGTCGGCTACGAGGCCGGCCCGATCAGCGGCGAGTACTCGGCGAACACCACGCAGACCGGCACGGTCACCGTCACCTACGACAAGAAGACCGGCAAGCTGGTCCGCATCGACATGACCCGCACCGTGGAGCGGGGCGGGCAGCGGGACGGCGCCAAGGTGGGCGGCGACAACGGCAAGGAGGGCGACGACAAGCGGGGCGGCAGCGTCGGGGCCAAGGGCACCGACTCCAGCACCGGCATCGAGATCGTCACCACCTCCGTCTCCTTCGACCCGGGCAAGGCGGGCGACCGTGACCGGGCGATCGCCGAGCAGTGGCTGGACGGCACGAACGAGCAGGTGGGGGCGCCGTTCCGGTACATGTTCGGCTCGGACGGCTTCACCCCGGACAAGCGGCCCGGCGCCGACGACCCCTTCGGGCAGCTGGTGTTCGACAAGGGGCGCTCCAGCCGGATGACGTACACCGGTGAGGTGAACGCCGCCGAGTACGGCTTCGAGCTGAACCTCGGACTCAGCCTCGGGATGACGGTCAGCACCGAGCACAAGAAGGAGACCCTGACCGACGCGGAGTTCCTCGGCGCACCCCGCGGGGACCGCCGCTCCTACGTTCCCTACAGCTACTGTGCGAACTGACCGGACAAGGAGCCCCCACATGCCCTCACTCTCGACACCCGGCCGCACCCTGCTCGGCCGCTCCTGTGCCGCGGCCGGTCTTCTCGCCCTGCTGCTGACCGCCTGCGGCAACGACTCGTCCTCGTCCGCCTCCGCCGAGGTCCCGGACGGCTGGCGGACCCTTGAGACCCCGCGTGTCTCGGTCGCCTGTCCGCCGGGCTTCCGCGAACAGGACGACTCCCGGCGCAGCAAGCACAACGCCGCCGCCGCCGAACTCCGCGCGGACGGCCGCACCGTCGCCCTGATCACCGTGCAGCTGGACTTCACCAGGGCGAACAACGCCGAGCAGGCGGCCATCGCCGCGGAGGCCGGCATCCAGCTGGGCGCCGATGTCAAGGGCACCGACGAGGTCGAGCTGTCCGGCACGGACGACGCCCGGCGCATCGACTTCACCTTCGAGGCGACCGGCGAGGGCGGCGGTCCGGCCAAGGGCGCCACGGTGGACGGCGTCATCCTCACCGGGCTGGACTCCGAGCAGGAGACCTTCGCGATCCGCATCGACGCGCAGCGCGGCAAGCTCGCGGACGCCGACCTGAAGCGGATCGTCGACTCGGTGGAGGTGCGGTAGCGATGGCCGTCGACGCACCGGTCAGGCCCGCCCCGGCGTTCATACGGGCCTGGGCGGCCGGAGTGATCGTCCTGGTGGCGACGGAGGTGCTCCAGGCGTCACTGGTGAACGAGTACCTGGTGGGCCCCGAGGGCGTCCGCTCCTTCGGCGCCGCCCTCGGCCTGGTCCACCTGCCCAACCTGGTGTGCGTGCTGCTGTCCACCTGGGCGGCGGCCCGCATGCACCCGGAGCCCTGGCGAGACGTCTCCTGGCAGCACACGGTGGCCGCCTGCGCCGTCCCGGTCGCCGCCCACGTCCTCTCCCTCGTTCTCCATCACGAACGCGGCGCCCTCGGAACCCTGGGCTTCTGGATGTCCACGGGGGTGCTGCTGGCGGGCTGCGCCCTGGGGATGCTGGCGGACCGGTGGCAGGAGGAGAGCGGGTAGGGAGCGGGCGGGCCCCCGCCGCCCGGCACGCCGTCGCGGCAGGGGCGCGGGCGGCGCCGGAGGCGGGCCCGTCGGGGAGTTGACGCGTACCGACCACTTGACACCCTCAATTGGTCTGGACCAACTTGGGTGCAGCGATGGCCACCGCTCCCCTTCCCCACTCCCCACCGGAGGCCTTTGTGGACCTCGTACACAGACGGTTCGGACGACGCAGGCGGGTGTGGGCGGCGGCCGTCACGGCCGCGCTCGCTCTCTCCTTCACGGGCCTGGACGCGAATCCGGCGTCCGCGGCCGACGTCAACAACGCCAAGAACGCCGGCTTCGAGTCGGGCCTGAGCGACTGGACCTGCTCCGCCGGCAGCGGGACGACCGTCTCCTCCCCCGTGCACGGCGGCACCGCCGCGCTCAAGGCGACGCCCTCCGGGCAGGACAACGCGCGGTGCAGCCAGACCGTGGCCGTGCGGCCCGACTCGACCTACCAGCTGAGCGCCTGGGTGCAGGGCGGCTATGCCTACCTGGGCGTGACCGGCACCGGAACCACGGACGTGTCGGCCTGGACACCGGACTCCGGCAGCTGGAAGCAGCTGACGACCTCCTTCACCACCGGGTCCTCCACCACCTCGGTGACGGTCTACACCCACGGCTGGTACGGCCAGCAGCCCTACTACGTCGACGACCTGTCGGTGTTCGGGCCGGACGGGGGCGGCGGCGGTGGCCCGGAGCCGACCGTCCCGGGCACGCCGGGCGGGCTGAGCGTCTCCGGCACGACGACGGACTCCGTGTCCCTGTCGTGGAACGCGGTCCCGGGCGCCACCGGCTACACCGTCTACCGGGACGGCACCAAGGTGACGGCGGTGACCGGCACCTCGGCGACGATCACCGGGCTCGAGCCCTCCACCTCGTACTCCTTCCAGGTGGCGGCCACCAACGCGGCGGGCGAGTCGGCCAAGTCGGCGGCGGTCACGGCCCGCACCAAGGACCAGGACAGCGGGGGCGGCGATGACCTGCCGCGGCACGCCGTGACGGGCTACTGGCAGAACTTCGACAACGGCGCCGCGGTCCAGCGGATCTCGGACGTCTCCGACCAGTACGACATCATCGCGGTCGCCTTCGCGGACGCCACCGGCACGCCGGGCGCGGTCACCTTCAACCTGGACACGGCGGGCCTGAACGGCTACACCGTCGACCAGTTCAAGGCGGACATCCGGGCCAAGCAGGCCGCCGGGAAGAAGGTCATCATCTCGGTGGGCGGTGAGAAGGGCACCGTCACGGTGAACGACTCGGCCTCCGCGGCCAACTTCGCCGACTCCGTCTACGCCCTGATGCAGGAGTACGGCTTCGACGGCGTGGACATCGACCTGGAGAACGGCCTCAACGCCACCTACATGACACAGGCGCTGCGCGCGCTGTCCGCCAAGGCGGGACCGTCGTTGATCCTGACGATGGCGCCGCAGACCATCGACATGCAGTCGACGTCCAACTCCTACTTCCAGACCGCGCTGAACGTGAAGGACATCCTCACGGTCGTCAACATGCAGTATTACAACAGCGGTTCCATGCTGGGCTGCGACGGCAAGGTCTACCACCAGGGCTCGGTGGACTTCCTGACCGCGCTGGCCTGCATCCAGCTGGAGGGCGGCCTCGACCCGTCCCAGGTGGGCCTGGGCCTGCCCGCCTCCACCCGGGGCGCGGGCAGCGGCTATGTGGAACCCTCGGTGGTGAACGCCGCCCTGGACTGCCTGACCCGCGGCACCAACTGCGGCTCCTTCAAGCCCTCGAAGACCTACCCGAGCCTGCGCGGCGCCATGACCTGGTCCACCAACTGGGACGCGACGGCGGGCAACGCCTGGTCGAACGCGGTCGGTCCGCATGTGCACGCGCTGCCGTGAGGTGGTCGCCGGACGGGTGAGGGCCCGCCCCTGACTCACGTGCGCACCGCGCCCCTGTCCGCCGGCGGCAACGGCGGGCAGGGGCGCAGGCACGTGCCGCCGGCCCTGAGGGCGGACAGAGGCGCGGGCAGTCACGGCCGACGCCTACCTGGGCGTCTCCTGGCGCCGGTCGAGGACGGCCTCGCAGTGGACCCGGGGGCCATCGGCGAGCCGTGCAGCTGGGCGCCCTCGGCCGCGGTGAGCTTCAGGCAGTCCTTGGGCGCCGTCAGCACCTCGCACATCTCGCGGGGCTGCCCCCGGACAGAACGGCCCGTCGTCGTCGAGCACCAGCGTCAGCCGTCAGCCCGGAGTGGGACCGGCCGGCGTGACGGACGGGCCCGCCGTGAGGAGCACCCCGGCTAGAAGAACTCCGACCACGGCTGGTCCCAGATCTGCTTGACGCACAGCACCAGGAACAGCAGTCCGGCGACGGCCAGCATGGCGTTGCTGAGCAGGCCGTTGCGCCACTCGCCGGGTGTGCGGGAGGAGTTGAGGAGCCAGATGAGGGTGAGGGCCAGGAAGGGCATGAAGGCCGCGCCGAGCACGCCGTAGATGATGACCAGGCGGAAGGGCTGGCCCTCGAAGAGGAGGATCATCGGCGGGAAGGTCAGCCAGAGCAGATAGGCGCGGAAGGGCCAGGACTTCTCCCGGACACCGGAGGCGATCTCCTCGCCCCTCGACTCGGCGGCCTTGCGCCGGCCGCGGGTGACGAAGTCGGTGAACATCAGGCTCACGCCGTGCCAGACACCGATCAGCGAGGTGAAGGAGGTGGCGAAGAAGCCGATCAGGAAGAACGTGGCCGTCGCCGTGCCGTACTCCCTCTCCAGGATGTCGCCGAGCTGCAGCAGGCCCTTGTCGCCGCCGGCGAGCGCCACATTGGCGGAGTGGAGCAGTTCGGCGCCGACGATGAGCATGGCGACGACGAACACACCGGTGGTGATGTAGGCGACCCGGTTGTCCAGCCGCATCACCCTCATCCAGCCGGTGTCGGTCCAGCCCTTGGCGTTCACCCAGTAGCCGTAGGCGGCGAGGGTGATGGTGCCGCCGACGCCGCCGATCAGGCCGAGGGTGTTCAGGATGGAGTCATGGGCGTCGGGCAGCACCGGAAGCAGCCCGGCGAAGGCGTCGCCCAGGTTGGGGGTGACACGGATCGCCAGATAGACGGTGACCACGAACATGACGCCCACCAGGACCGTCATGACCTTCTCGAACACCGCGTACTGGTTGAACCAGACGAACACCAGGCCGACCAGCGCGCAGGCGATGCCCCACCATTCGAGGTCCATGACGCCGGGGAAGAGCGCCTGGAGCGGCAGCGCGCTGGACGACATGGCGGCGGCGCCGTAGACGAAGCCCCAGACGACGACGTAGACGCCGAAGAACCAGGTGGTCCAGCGGCCGAGGCCGGCCCAGCCGTCGAAGAGGGTGCGGCCGGTGGACAGATGCCAGCGTCCGGCCGCCTCGGCGAGGGAGATCTTCACGATGCAGCCGATGACGGCGGCCCACAGGAGGGTGTAGCCGAAGTTGCTGCCCGCGATCAGCGTGGCGACCAGGTCACCGGCGCCGACACCGGTCGCGGCCACGACGATTCCGGGGCCGATGTATCTCCAGCTCGATGCGCGGGGCCTGGAACCCGCCCCGGGCCCTGCTGAGGTGTCCTGGGTGTTTCCCGTGTGTCCCGTGGTGTCCGCCATGGGGGTCAAGAAATCCCATGCGGGACGGCCGGACAAGAGGGCCTGCGGGGATCTTCACCGGATGTGCCTGACCGTGTGACCGAAAACCCGCGGACGGGCCGATGACCGGCCCGCGGACCGAAACCCCGCGACCGGACCGACAGCCCGCGACCGGACCGACAGCCCGCGACCGGACCGACAGCCCGCGTATGGCCGGAGACCCGCCCGCGGATTTCCATACGCCGACGATATGTGCCGACTCGTAGCATCGGCGGCATGCGTGTCTTGATCGTCGAGGACGAACCATTCCTGGCGGAGGCCGTGCGTGACGGGCTGCGCCTGGAGGCGATCGCGGCGGACATCGCGCACGACGGCGACACCGCTCTGGACATGCTGAGCGTCAACAGCTACGACATCGCCGTCCTCGACCGCGACATTCCCGGACCCTCGGGTGACGAGATCGCCAGACACATCGTCGCCTCCGGCAGCGGCATGCCGATCCTCATGCTCACCGCGGCCGACCGTCTCGACGACAAGGCATCCGGCTTCGGGCTCGGCGCCGACGACTACCTCACCAAGCCGTTCGAGCTGCAGGAGCTGGTGCTCAGGCTGCGGGCCCTCGACCGCAGACGCGCCTGCATCAGGCCGCCGGTGCGGGAGATGGCGGGCCTGCGCCTGGATCCGTTCCGCCGGGAGGTGTACCGGGACGGCCGCTATGTCGCCCTCACCCGGAAACAATTCGCGGTGCTGGAAGTCCTGATCGCCGCGGAAGGCGGTGTCGTCAGTGCCGAGGAACTGCTGGAACGCGCCTGGGACGAGAACGCCAACCCGTTCACCAACGCGGTCCGCATCACCGTCTCGGCGCTGCGCAAACGGCTCGGCGAACCCTGGCTCATCACCACCGTGCCCGGGGTCGGCTACCGCATCGGCCCCGCCCCCGGACAGGAGACGCACGGGAAGGACGGGAAGGACGGGAAGGACGGAAGCGACGGGAGAAGGGGCGAGAGAAGGGCCGAGACACGGGGCAAGGGAACGGCCGATGCATAGACGGCGCGGGCTCAGCGTCCGCCTCAAGCTCACCCTCAGCTACACCGCCTTCCTGATGGCCGCGGGCGTACTGCTGCTGGCGGCCATCGGAGTCTTCCTCTTCAAGGAAGGGTGGCTGATCACCATAGGGGGTGTGTGGCGGGAGACCCCCGGCATCGCCTTCGTGCGCGGATTCGCCCCGATGGCGGCCGCCGTCATGACCTTCCTCCTCGTCTTCGGCCTCCTCGGCGGCTGGCTCCTCGCCGGCCGCATGCTCGCCCCGCTGGACCGCATCACCCATGCCACCCGCACGGTCGCCAACGGGTCCCTCTCCCACCGGATCCGGCTCCCGGGCCGCCAGGACGAGTTCCGGGAACTCGCCGACACCTTCGACATGATGGTGACGCGGCTCGAGGCGCACGTCGCCGAGCAGGAGAGGTTCGCGGCGAACGCCTCCCACGAGCTGCGCACCCCGCTGTCGGTCTCCAAATCGCTCCTCGAGGTGGCCCGCGCCGATCCGGGGCGCGCCGCCGACCCGCTGATCGACCGCCTCCACGCCGTCAACACCCGGGCCATCGATCTCACCGAGGCGCTGCTGCTGCTCAGCCGGGCCGGCCGGAGATCCTTCACCCGGGAGCACGTCGACTTGTCGCTGGTGGCGGAGGAGGCCACCGAGACGCTGCTGCCGCTCGCGGAGAAGCACGGCGTCACCCTGGAGACCTACGGCGACGTCGCACCGGCCGTCGGGTCCCCGGCGCTGCTGCAGCAGCTGGCGGCGAACCTGGTGCACAACGCGATCGTCCACAACCTGCCCGGACAGGGCAGCGTGTGGGTGAGCACCGGGGCCGGCCCCCGCACCGTGGTGCTCACCGTCGAGAACACCGGTGAGCCGATCGCCCCGGAGGTGGCCTCGACCCTCACCGAGCCGTTCCAGCGCGGGACGGAGCGCGTGCGCACCGATCACGCCGGGGTCGGTCTGGGCCTGGCCATCGTACGGACCATCGCGGAGGCGCACGACGGAACCCTCACCCTCGCCCCGCGCCCCGGCGGAGGGCTGCGCGTCACGGTGGCACTGCCTGCCGCCGCACCGCACCCGGGCGGTGGTGCGGTGCCACGGGAGTGGTCACCCGCGGGGGCCTGAGGGAGTGGTCACCCGCAGGGGTCTGCGGGAGTGGTCATCCGCGGGGGTCTGCGGGAGTGGTCATCCGCGGGGGCCTGAGGCAGCACGCCCGCCGGCGTTCAGGGCGAGCGTAGGGCAGCCCGGGTATCGCCGGCGTATGGAATTCTGCTGACGCCGCCGCAACAACCGGCCGTCTTCAATGGAGGCATGAAGCTGAACATGTCGCTGTCCGCCCCGGCCCGACGTGCGCGGCGGCTCGCCCGCTGGACGGCGCTCGCCGGCCTGGGCGTCACGGGGGCGGCGGTCGCCTCTCTCGTCCTGCCGTTGTTCGTGCGGTCCGTGCCGCTGGTCCTGCACGGGGGCTGGTACGCCTGGGTGTTCACCTTCAACGGCGTGATGCTCGCGATGGTTGCCGCCCTGCCGGTGTCCGCGCTGGTGGTGTGGCTGCTGGCGCGGCGCCGGAGAGCCGCCGGGGCCGAGCCGGCCTGGGCGCGGCGCGCCTCGCTGGCCGAGGTCGGCATGGTGCACGGGACGGTGCCGTGGGTGTGGCTGATCCTGATGCCGGGCGAGCGGGCCGGTGAGGTCTCCGGCCGCTTCAGCCTGGTCCCGGTGGCGGACCTGCTCACCATGGGGCCGCTCGGGATCCTCGGCAATCTGCTGGTCTTCGCGGCGCTGGGGTTCTTCGCCCCGTTGCGGTTCACACGGCTGACGTCGGTGCCGCGGGTGCTGGCGCTCGGCGCGGGGTGCTCGGTCCTGGTCGAGACCCTGCAGTACGTCCTGCGGCTGGACCGGGTGTCCTCCGTGGACGACGTCCTGCTCAACGCCGCCGGTGCGGCTCTGGCCGGGATGGCGTCGCGGCGCTGGTGGCGCGTCCCTGCGCCGAGCGGCACGCCCGGACCCGCCCCGGTCCCGGCGGGCTGAGCCCCGCCCGCCACCGAGTCCGGCGAACTGACGTTCCGTCGGCCCCGACGACGGACCGGGATGACCCGGACGGCTCCGGTTCGGGGGGAGCCGGCCCGGACGGCTCCCGCTGCCCGGACGGCTCCAGCGCGGCGAGTTGATCCACCCCCCCCTCTCCCCTCCCCTCCCTCACCCCACCCCACCTCACCCATGCCCTCACGCACGCCGCCCCGCGCGCACCCGGCTTCGCGCGGAGCGCCGGCCCTCCCCTCCTCCTCTTCCTCCCCTCCTCCCTCAGCAGCCCAGAAGTCGCCCTACCCAAGGCAGGTGGCAGTCCCCCGGTGAACAGCAGCACAGGCCGGTGTCGTGCCGGCTCGCCCTCCGCACCCGCACACTCACCCGCACGCCGTTCCCGGGGCGATGCCCGCCGGGCTGCCTCCCGGCGCCGCCAGTGGCTGACCGCCACCGTCGTGACGCTCGTCGCCCTCGGCCTCGTCACGGCCGGACCGCTGGTTCTCCGAGGGCTCGCCGGCATACCCGGGCTCTCCGTCCTCCTCGGTCCGCCGGCGCCGGACGAGTCCGACGCAGGCGACGCCCATGCCTCGGACTCCTCGCCCGGCCCCTCACGTCCCTCGCCCGCCTCCCCGACGACCGTGCCGCAGTCGGGTCCGGGCACCTTCACCATCGCCACCGCCGGCGTGCAGAACACCGGCGCGGGCCGGCCGTACCGGGTGGAGGTGGAGGACGGCACCGGGGTCGACCCCGACGAGGCGGCCGAGCAGATCGCCGCGATCCTGAATCACGAGCGCGGCTGGTCGCGCGGTGGCGGTGCCGCCTTCCGGCAGGTCTCCGACGCCAGTGCCTCGCTGGTCATCCGCATCGCCACACCGGACACCGCGGACTCCCTCTGCGCGGCCGGCGGCCTGGACACCAAGGGCGAGCTCAACTGCCGGGTCGGCCGGACCGTGGCGGTGAACCTCAAGCGCTGGCTGCTCGGGTCGCCCCAGTTCGACGGGCCGGCCGAGGAGTACCGGGCGCTGATCATCAACCACGAGGTCGGCCACTGGCTCGGCTACGGCCACCGCGGCTGCCCCGGCCCCGGCAAGCCCGCCCCGGTGATGATGCAGCAGATCAAGGGCCTGGACGGATGCACGTCCAACGCCTGGCCCTACAGCTCGGACGGCACCTTCCTCGACGGCCCCGAGGCTCCTTGAACCTTGCAGGTCTCCCCCGGCCATCGCTTGCGATTGATACCCCTAGGGGGTATACAGGGAGTGTGATCGGGATACCCCCATGGGGTATCACGCCGGCAACTGAGGGAGCGCTGATGGCCACCACCGTCCCGGACCGGAGGACCACCGAGGTCGAACTCGCGATCGGCGGCATGACCTGCGCCTCGTGCGCCGCCCGGATCGAGAGGAAGCTCAACCGGATGGAGGGGGTCACCGCCACCGTCAACTACGCCACCGAGAAGGCCAAGGTCAGCTTCGGCGGCGACATCGCCGCCGCGGATCTGATCGCCACGGTCGAGGCGACCGGGTACACCGCGCACGAACCCCGGCAGGAGCCGGCCCGTGCCGACACCGGCGGCGTGGCTCCGGGCAGGGAGCCCGACCCGCTGCTGCCGCTGCGCCAGCGGCTGATCACCGCGGTGGTGCTCGCCGTGCCGGTGATCGTGCTCGCGATGGTCCCGGCCTGGCAGTTCGAGTACTGGCAGTGGCTGTCGCTCACCCTGGCGGCCCCGGTGGTCACCTACGCCGCCTGGCCCTTCCACAGGGCCGCGTTCACCAATGCCCGGCACGGGGCGGCGACCATGGACACCCTGATCTCGGTCGGCGTGTCGGCGGCGTTCCTGTGGTCGCTGTGGGCCCTGTTCTTCGGCACCGCCGGGACGCCCGGCATGACCCACCCCTTCGAGCTGACCATCGAACGCGGGGACGGCGCCGGGAACCTCTACCTCGAGGCGGCCGCCGGAGTCACCGCCTTCATCCTGGCGGGGCGCTACTTCGAGGCCCGCTCCAAGCGCCGCGCCGGGGCCGCGCTGAAGGCGCTGCTCGAACTGGGCGCCAAGGACGTCACCGTGCTGCGCGAGAGCGGCCGGGAGGAGCGGATCCCGGTGGACGCGCTGCGCGTCGGCGACCGGTTCCTGGTCCGGCCCGGGGAGAAGATCGCCACCGACGGAGTGGTCGTGGAGGGCAGCTCCGCCGTGGACGCGTCCATGCTCACCGGCGAGTCGGTGCCCGTCGAGGTCGGCGCCGGGGACGCGGTGACCGGGGCGACGGTGAACGCCGGCGGCCGGCTGGTGGTGGAGGCCACCCGGGTCGGCGCCGACACCCAGCTGGCCCGGATGGCGAAGCTGGTGGAGGACGCGCAGAACGGCAAGGCGGCGGCCCAGCGGATCGCCGACCGCATCTCCGGCGTCTTCGTGCCCGTCGTCATCGCCCTGGCGCTGGGCACCCTGGCGTTCTGGCTGGGCAACGGAGCGGAACTCACAACCGCGTTCACCGCCGCCGTCGCCGTACTGATCATCGCCTGCCCCTGCGCCCTGGGCCTGGCCACGCCGACCGCGCTGCTGGTCGGCACGGGGCGCGGCGCCCAACTGGGCATCCTGATCAAGGGCCCCGAGGTGCTGGAGCACACCCGCAGGGTTGACACGATCGTGCTGGACAAGACCGGCACCGTCACCACCGGCCACATGACCCTGCTCGCCGTGCACACCGCCGAGGGCACCGAGGCCCACGAGGCGCTGCGCCTCGCGGGCGCCCTGGAGCACGCCTCCGAGCACCCGATCGCCCGGGCGGTCGCCGCCGGTGCCGCCGAGCGGGTCGGCGTCCTGCCGGCACCGGAGGACTTCGCCAATGTGCCCGGTCTCGGCGTCCAGGGTGTCGTCGAGGGGCACGCCGTGCTGGTCGGCCGGGAGAAACTGCTGCTGGAGCGGGCCCTGACGCTGCCGGCCGGGCTGGCCCGGGCCAAGGCGGACGCCGAGGCGGCGGGCCGTACGGCGATCGCGGTCGCCTGGGACGGGGAGGCCCGCGCGGTGCTGGAGGTGGCCGACGCGGTCAAGGACACCAGCGCCGAGGCCGTCACCCGGCTGCGCTCGCTCGGCCTGACGCCGATCCTGCTCACCGGGGACCACCGGGCCGTGGCCGAGTCGGTGGCCGCCGAGGTCGGCATCGACGAGGTGATCGCCGAGGTGATGCCCGAGGACAAGGCCCGGATCGTCGAGCAGCTGCAGAACGAGGGCCGTACGGTCGCCATGGTCGGCGACGGGGTCAACGACGCCGCCGCGCTCGCCCAGGCCGACCTGGGTCTCGCGATGGGCACCGGGACGGACGCGGCGATCGAGGCCGGCGACCTCACCCTGGTGCGGGGCGACCTGCGGGCGGCGGCCGACGCGATCCGGCTGGCGCGCCGGACCCTCGCCACGATCAAGTCGAACCTCTTCTGGGCCTTCGCCTACAACGTGGCGGCCCTTCCGCTGGCCGCGGCGGGGCTGCTCAACCCGATGATCGCCGGGGCCGCGATGGCCTTCTCCTCGGTCTTCGTGGTCGGCAACAGCCTGCGGCTGCGCCGCTTCGAGGCCGCACGACGACCACCCGCCGGGCGCTCATAGGACACGCTCAGGAAGGGAACCCGAGAACCATGGACCACACCGAGCACGGACACTCCGGCCCCGTGCACACCACCGGGCACGGGTCCGGCGACCACGGAGGTCACGGCCACGGCGGCGCATCCTGGGGGACCGCCGCGAAGGCGACCCTGCACTGCCTGACCGGATGCGCCATCGGTGAGATCCTCGGCATGGCCGTCGGCACCGCCCTGCTGTGGGGGAACGTCCCGACCATGGTGCTGGCGATCGCGCTGGCGTTCCTGTTCGGCTACTCGTTCACCCTGTTCGCGGTCGTACGGGCCGGGGTGAGCCTGAAGAACGCGGTGCGGATCGCGCTCGCCGCCGACACCGTCTCCATCGCCGTGATGGAGCTGGTGGACAACGCCGTCATCGCCCTCACCCCGGGCGCGATGGAGGCGCAACTGGCCGACGGGCTGTTCTGGTACGCGCTCCTCGGCGGCTTCGCCGTGGCGTTCGTGATCACCACACCGGTCAACAAGTGGATGATCGGCCGCGGCAAGGGGCACGCGGTGGTGCACGCGTACCACTGAGCTGCCGCGGCCCATCCCCTACTCGGCGCCGGCGCCGGCCTTCCGGTCGGCGCCGCTCCCCGCTCCGGCACCCTCCTCGGCCTTCGCGTCCGCGTCCTCGGCGCCGGCCTCGTCCTTGTTCTCCTCGTCGGCCCCGTCGTCGAAGTACGCGTCGAGCACCTCGTCCAGCCCGGCGTCCCACTCCGCGAAACGGCTGCGGGACGGGGCCTCGATCTCGATGGGGTACCAACGGCGGTCCGGCGTATGGACGGTGACGGTGTACCGCTTCCCGAACCGGGCGACCGACGTCTCCACCGCCCCGATCTCGTCCCAGCGGAACTCGCACTCCTGGTCGTCCAGCCGCAGCCGGATGCCGCGGTGGTCGGCGAGGATGCGGGCGCGGCGGTCGGACGCCTCGAAGACCGGTCCGTCCGGGGCCGGTTCCTCCTCCTCGGGGGCCTGCTCCTCCTCGGCCGGCGGCTCGGACGCGGCGTCCTCCTCGGTCTCCTCGACCGGCTCCTCGGGCTCCTCCGCCTTGGCGTCCTCGTCCCGCGCCTTGACGGGAGAGGAGAGCCCGGGGATGAAGGCCGGGTCGAAACCGGCGCCTTCCAGGGGCTGACTGCTCGAACCTATGCGCTGCTCCACAGCGGAGCAGTATGGTCGACAAACCTGTGCCCGGCCCACCCAGCCCCTGCTTCGTTATACGAGCTTCGCCGGCTCCGACTCGCAGGTGCGGACACGCCGGCACCCTTGCCGTCCGAGGTGGACGGGACCGATTCCGTTGCCGCGCACGTCACTTCTCCGGCAGCTGCCACTCGACGGGCTCGTCCACCACCTCCGGCGAGTACAGGACCCGCTCCGGACGTCCCTCGTCCGGCACCTCGAACGTGATGTTGCCGCGCACGCAGTCCCCGGCGCGCACCTTGGCGCCCACCGGATACAGCGGCCGGGGCAGCCCGGAGCTCATATGCGCCGGCTCCACCCGCACTCCGTCCGCGTAGGCCAGGGTCCAGGTGAACGGACTGACCGAGACGACTCTGGCGGTCTTGTTGCAGACCCTGGCTTCGACGAGTGCCCACTTGTGGCCCTGCGTCAGCAGATCAGGGTCGCTGCGGATGCCCTCGTCCCTGAACGCCAGGACCGTTGCCGTGAGCTCTCCTTCGGAGAACGTGATGTCTGCGGTTTCCCCGATCGCCAGCATGGCCGGGGCCGGTGCCGGCGTGGCGCCCGGGGCCGGGCGGGCGGAGGCCGATCCGGATGCCTTCGTGACGGTGGCCTTGTCGTCCCTGCCATCCCTGCCGTCACTGGAGCCGGCGCAGCCGGCCACGGTCAGGCAGGCGGCCAGGGCAAGCGGGATGGTTCGGCGCATGGTCCCCCCAGATGTGGTGATCAAGATGAGGGCATGATGCGCACATACGGGGGCAGCCTGGGGCTTCGCAGGCCCGCTGTGACGCGAACGTGCGACGTCCCCGCCACCCTGCGGGGGGAACCGGCCGGCGGGGACGCGACGCGCTCGGAGCGAGGGGCAGGGGCGGAGGACGGCCGCGGTGTCAGACGATCAGGCTCAGGGCTGCCGCCACCGTGAAGCCGGCCAGGGACAGGACGCTTTCCAGGACCGTCCAGGTCTTGAGGGTGTCGCGTTCGCTGATGCCGAAGTACTTGGCCACCATCCAGAAGCCGCCGTCGTTGACGTGCGAGGCGAAGATGGAGCCGGCGGAGATGGCCATGATGACGAGGGCGACGAAGGCCTGGGAGTGGTCGCCCTCGGCCAGGAGCGGGGCGACGATGCCGGCGGTGGTCACGATCGCCACGGTGGCCGAGCCCTGGGCGACCCGCAGGACCAGGGAGATCAGGTAGGACAGCACGATCACGGGCAGGCCGACGTCGTTGAAGGTGTCGGAGAGGGCCTGGGCGACCCCGCTGGCCTTGAGGACGGCGCCGAAGACGCCGCCCGCGCCGACCACGAGCAGGATGTTGCCGACGGGCTTGAGGGAGGACGTGGAGACGGCCTCCAGGGACTTGCGGGACCAGCCGCGGCGGATGCCGAGCAGGTAGTAGGCGAGGAACAGGGCGAGGGTCAGGGCCACGAAGGGGTGGCCGAAGAACTCGATCACCGAGCGGAGGGTGGAGGGGTCCAGGGCGATCGAGGAGAAGGTCGCGGCGAGGATCAGCAGCAGCGGGGTGCCGATGATGCCGAGGACCGTGCCGAGCGGCACCGGGGTCTCGCGGGGCTCGACGCCGGAGGCCCGCTGCTCCTCGACCACGGCCCGCCGGGCGTCCGCGGCGGCCTCCACCATGTCCTGCGGCACGTCGACGAAGATGCGCCGGCCGATCCAGGCCGAGTAGGCCCAGGCGGCGATCACGGCGGGGATGCCGCAGACGATGCCCATGAGGATGACCCAGCCGAGGTCCACGTGGAGCAGTCCGGCGGCGGCCACCGGGCCGGGGTGCGGGGGCAGGAAGGCGTGGGTGACGGAGAGGCCGGCCAGCAGCGGCAGGCAGTACAGGAGGATGGACTTGCCGGAGCGCTTGGCGGCGGCGTAGACGATGGGCGCGAGCACGAAGATGCCGACGTCGAAGAAGACCGGGATGCCGAAGATCAGGCCGGTCAGGCCCATGGCGAGCGGGGCGCGCCGCTCGCCGAACATCCCGAGCAGCCGGGACGCCAGCACCTCGGCGCCGCCGCTGACTTCGAGGATGGCGCCGAGCATGGTGCCCAGGCCGATGATGATGGCGACGTGCCCGAGGATGCCGCCCATGCCCGACTCGATGGTGGAGACGGCGTCGGACTTCTGCACGGTGCCGAAGAGTTCGGTGACCGACAGGCCCGCCAGCAGGCCGACGGCTATGGAGACGCCGAGCAGAGCGACGAACGGCTGGAGGCGGACCCGGATGATGAGGAAGAGCAGCAGGGCTATGCCGAGGGCGGCGACGGTGAGCAGCCCGGCGGTGCCGTCGATCAGCAGGAGCAGTCCGCCGGTGTGGGGTGGGGTCTCGGGGGCGGGGGCCGAGGCGGCGAGCTGGAGGGATGAACGGGACATACGGGGGTCCTCTGGATAAGGGCATGGTGTTTTCGAGCAGGGGGGGGTCGCGGCACGGCGCCCCGGGGGTGGCGGGCGCCGCGCCGGACGGTGTGTTCGTGCCTGGGGGGTGAGGGGGTCTCAGAAGGGCGGCCGAGGGACGGTCGGAGCGTCAGCCGAGGACGGCGAGTGCGTCGATCTCGATGAGGAGGCCGGCGGGGAGACCGACGTAGACGGTCGTGCGGGCCGCGGGGGGCTGGGTGAGCCCCTGCTCCTCGAAGTAGGCGTTGTAGATCTCGTTCATCTCCGCGAAGTGGTCCACGTCGGTGAGGTAGACGCGGATCATCATCACGTCGTCCCAGGTGGCGCCGCCCTCCTCGAGGACCGCCTTGACGTTGGCGAGGGTCTGCAGGGTCTGCTCGCGCAGGGTGGGGCCCGCGGGGGTGGGGGCCTTGCCCTCCTCGGCGGGGAGGAACCCGACCTGGCCGGCGACCTGGAGGATGTTGCCCTTGCGCACGCCGTGCGAGAACTTCGCCGGCGGGGTGGTGTGGGTCTTCGGGGTGAGCGCGGTCTTCTCGGTCATGGCGTGTCCTTGTCGGGGTGGTGCACGGGCGTTCTGCCGGAGTACTCGCCGCTGATCGCGTCCGCGGTACGGCGCACCAGCGGGAGCAGGGTGAGGAGTTCGTCGGCGGTCACCACGACGTTCGGCGCGGAGACCGACATGGCGGCGACCACCCTGCCGTCGGCGCCCCGGATGGGGGCGGCGACGCAGTTGATGGACTCCTCGTGGCCGCCGAGGTCGGTGGCCCAGCCCT
>Ga0207873_1001231_pt1 | contig 25478 bp, 23 predicted proteins | sample BGWIniCompost_FD_187373 | JGI IMG/M metagenome (GOLD analysis project Ga0207873, IMG submission 187373) | Cellulose adapted compost microbial communities from Newby Island Compost Facility, Milpitas, CA, USA - BGW Initial Compost (SPAdes)... ...
CGCGTTCGGCGTGCTGCCGCCGATCGCGCGGCTGACGCCGGAGCAGGCGATGTATCATTTCCTGTCCGGCTACACGGCGAAGGTCGCGGGCACGGAGCGCGGCGTGACAGAGCCGAAGGCGACCTTCAGCACGTGCTTCGGCGCGCCGTTCCTGCCGCTGCCGCCGAGCGTGTACGCACACATGCTCGGCGAGAAGATCGCGGCGCACGGCGCGAGCTGCTGGCTCGTGAACACGGGCTGGACGGGCGGGCCGTACGGCGAGGGTCAGCGGATGAAGCTCGGGTACACGCGCGCGATGGTGCACGCCGCGCTGGACGGCAAGCTGGATGGCGTGGCGACCCGGCGTGACCCCGTGTTCGGGTTGAGCGTGCCCGAGAGCGTGCCCGGCGTGCCCACCGAAGTCCTGGACCCGCGCGCGACCTGGCGGGACCCCGCGGCCTACGATGAGATGGCGGCGAAGCTGGCGGGGATGTTCCGCGAGAACTTCAAGAAGTTCGAGGCGGACGTCACGGAGGCGGTGAGGCGGGCCGGACCGTGACCGCCCCGCCCCTCTCGTCAACTACGGGCGAGGGCGGGGGCGGCCCTTCCGCCCCGCCCTGCCGCCCGGGAGGCCGCCCCGCATCGCCACGCCGCCCGGGTGGGGGAACTGCGGGAGAACGACGGGCGGGGGCGTTCGCGGCACGGGGGCGTTCGTGGGGTGGATCCCGTACGCGTACGCGTACACCTACGCGTGCCCGTGCCCGGCCGTCCGGGAACGGGAACGGAGGACCGGGTCGGGCACGGGCACGGGCAACGGCGCGGAAACGCTAACGGGAGCGCGAACGGGCCGTGGGAGCCCGACCGGCCACCCCCGCCCTCGCCCATGCCCTTGCCCTGGCCCCAACAGACAGCACCCCATGACGCATTCCGTCGACGCCGTCACGGTGCGGGACCCGCTGTGGAACACGATCCGGCTGGACGCGGTGGCGGTGCGGATCGTGGACTCGGCGGCGTTCCAGCGGCTTCGCTACATCCGACAGCTCGGGCTGGCGCACCTGGTCTACCCGGGCGCGACCCACACGCGGTTCGACCACGCGCTCGGCGTCTACCACCTGGCGCGGCGGGCGCTGGCGATCCTCGAGGAACGGGGCGCGCTGGCGGGCGTGGATGAGGTCGAGCGCCAGGTCGTTCCGCTGGCGGGGCTGCTGCACGACATCGGCCATTACCCCTTCTCGCACGCGGTCGAGGAGCTGGAAGAGGGCCGGATCCCGGGCGACCACGAGGCGATCGCGGGCCGGTTCCTCGCCGATCCGGAGGTGCGCGCGGCGCTGGAGACCGTGGCGCCTGACGGGCCCGCGCGGATCGAGGCGCTGATCCGCGGCCGGTCAGACAGCCCGCTCCAGGGGCTGGTGAGCGGCAGCCTGGACCTGGACAAGATCGAGTACCTCATGCGGGACGCGCGCTTCTGCGGCGTCCCGTTCGGCATGGTGGACGTGGACCGGCTGCTGTACGCGCTGACGGTCGTGGAGGCACCGGACACGGGGCGGCGCGAGGTGGCGGTGCTGGAGAAAGGGGTGGCGTCGCTGGAGTCGCTGCTGTTCGCGAAGTACCAGATGTTCAGGAACGTGTACTGGCACCACGCGGTGCGGGCGGCGACGGTGATGTACAAGCGGATCGTCGCCACGGCGCTGGATGCCGGGCTGCTGGCGCCTGACGAGCTGGTGGGCCGGACGGACGAGGCGCTGCTGTTCCTGCTGGAGTCGCGGGCGCGCGCGGCGGGAGCGGGCAGGGAAGCGACCGGCGCGCCCGGTGCGGCCGGCCGCGGCGCGGCGGACCCGGACGTGGCGGAGCGCGTGCTGCGGTGGGTGCAGGCGCTGCGCAACCGGTGGCTGCCCAAGCGGGCAGCGGAGGTGGTGGCGGCGGAGCTGGACGGCCGCGCGGTCGGCGACTGGCTGGCGGGCGACACGCCGCTGAAGGCGCGTGTCGAGGCGCGGCTCGCGGAGGAGCTGGGGCTGGAGCCGGGTGCGGCGTTCCTGGACTATCCGGAAAAGTCCCGGATGTTCGCGCTGGACCTGCTGGTGCTGCTGCGGTCCGGCAAGGTGATCCGCGTGGGGCCGGCCGGCCAGGCGGGGCTGATCGGGCTGCCGCGCATCGCGGAGGAGCTGTACCAGACCGCGCGCGTGCTGCGGCTGTTCACGCTGGGCGGACGCCGCGAGGTCGACCGCGGCGCGCTGATCGCGCTGGCGCAGCAGGACGCCGCGACCGTGGCGCAGCGGCTCGACGCGTCTACTCCGTTGCTCGGATCAGGATCGCGGTGATGTTGTCAGCGCCGCCGTGGCGGTTGGCGGCGTCGGTGAGCTCGCGGGCGGTGTCGTCGAGCGGGAGGTCGCTCGCGAGGATCGCGGCGAGCTCGTCGTCGTCCACCATCCCCGTGAGGCCGTCGGAGCAGAGGAGGATGAGGTCGCCGGGCTCGAGCTCGCCGCGGATGATGTCGACCTGGGGGTTGACCACGATGCCGAGCGCGCGGGTGAGCATGCTGGAGAACGGGTGGCTTCGCGCCTCCAGAGGAGTGAGGAGGCCGGCGTTGACCTGCTGCTGGACCCAGGTGTGGTCGGCGGTGAGCTGGCTCAGCTCGCCCCGGCGGAAGAGGTAGGCGCGCGAGTCGCCGATGTGCGCGATGGTGAAGCCGCCGTCGTCCCGGGCGAGCGCGAGGGCGGTGAGGGTGGTGCCCATGCCGGTCAGCGCCGGGTCGCGCGCGGCGGTCTCTAGGATGGCGCGGTTGGCTGCGGCGACGGCGGCGCGGAGGCGGTCGTCGAGCGCGGCGCCGTCGTCCGGCCGGGCCATCTCGCGCGCCATGACTTCCACTGCCAGCCGGCTCGCCACCTCGCCTGCCGCGTGCCCGCCCATCCCGTCGGCGACGCAGAACAGCCCCCGCTCGGTGTCGAGAAGGTAGGCGTCCTCGTTCTCGGGACGGCGGAGGCCGGGGTCGGTGGTCGCTGTCGCTACGAATCGCACGGGCGCAAGCCTAGACGCGCGCTGCGCCGCTGGCAAGGGGCCATGTGATCCGGGAGTGGCGCGCCGGGCACACGGATTGCCCCCGCTGCATGGGGCATGAGCACGGGAGCGAGGGCGAGGCTCGTCGCGGCCGGACTGCTGCTGGTGGCGGTCACGGCCTGCCGGCGCGACCTCGCGGACGACCAGGCATCGGCGCCGGCACCGCCGCCCGCGGCGGAGATCGCGCCGGTGCGCGAGTCGATGACGCTGGAAGAGCGGCTCGAGCGCCTGTCCCAGGAGCTGGCGGCGGCGTACGAGGGCCGGCTGGAAGGGGAGGCGCTGGGGCGGATGCTGCGGGCGGAGGCGATCACGGACCGGCTGCTCGAGGTCAGGGCGCCCTTCCCGTGGCTGGCGCGGGGGTACGCCGTCGACGCCCGACTCCGGCAGCTCCAGGCGCTCGCGGACCGGGTCATCGCGGAGCTGCGCCGGGGCGCCGACCCCGAGGACCTGCTGGACGAGGTGCAGGCGCTCATGCGCGCGGCGGAGGACCTGCGCGTCGCCCTTCGGGAGGGCGGGGGCGACATGCCGACGCCGCTGGACTCCCTCCTGGCGAACACGCTGCCCGACACGGCCGGAATCACGATCAGCGAGGGCGCGACCGGCGAGTAGGTCATCCCCGAAACCGGCACGCCGCCCGGGCCGTATCAACTGCTGCTGAGTCGGCCGGGATATGGGAACCCAGGCCGATGGGTAGGGGTTACATGAGCGGCGAACCCGCCCGCCCGCCTGCCCCCTGAGCGGTTCGGCGTAGGCGGGCGGCTTGCATCGGCAGAGTCCTTGCAGGGACAGGCGCGCGCGAGGCGGCGGTCCGTGTGGGGATCGAACGGGATAAACGGGCGAAGGAACAACGGCAAGCGTGATGGCGACCACGACGGAAACTCGGAAGCGGCGGCGACGGCGTCGCGGCGAAAACGAGCGGTATGAGGCCATTATCGGCCCTGCTGAGGAGCAGACCGCGCTGGATCAGTACCTCCGGGATGTGAGCCGGCACGAGCTGATCACCCCCGAAGAGGAGATCGAGCTAGGCCGTCGTGCGCGCATGGGAGACGAGGACGCGGTCCAGAAGCTGGTCCGTGCGAATCTGCGTTTTGTGATCAGTGTCGCTAAAAAGTATCAAAACCGGGGCGTGTCCCTGGTCGACCTGATCCAGGAGGGGAACGTCGGTCTGGTGACCGCGGCGAGGAAGTTCGACCCGGACCAGGGGGTGAAGTTCATCTCGTACGCGGTGTGGTGGATCCGGCAGGCGATCCTCTCGGCGCTGGCGAACCAGGGCCGTGCGGTGCGCGTGCCCCTGAACCGGGCGAGCGACCTTGCGCGGATCTTCCGCGAGGGCGAGCGGCTGAAGCAGGAGCTGCGGCGCGACCCGACGACGGAGGAAGTCGCGGCGGCGGCGAAGCTGACGCCGGAGGTGGTCGAGTCCCTCCAGACGCTGAACGCGGCGGAGATCCGGCTGGACGCGCCGATCGGCGACTCGGACGACAGCCAGCTCGTCGAGCGGTTCATCGTCGAGGAGGCGGCGGAGCCGGAGGCGGATGTCGAGGAGCGGCTGCTCGCCGAGCAGGTCGAGCGCGCGCTGGACACGTTGTCTCCGCGCGACGCCCGCGTGCTGCGGCTGTACTTCGGGCTCGAGGGCGGCCGTGAGCACACGCTCGAGGAGATCGGCAACATGCTGGGCGTGACGCGCGAGCGCGTCCGTCAGCTCCGCGACCGCGCGTTGCGGCGGCTGCGCGAGGGCGAGCTCGGCAGCGCCCTGGAGAGCTTCGCGGCCTGAGCGCGGTGACCCTACACCCGGGGATCGTCCGCCGCGCGGCGGGTGGGGTGTACGAGGTCGAGCTGGAGGGTGGCGAAGTCGTCAACGCCGTGCTGCGCGGGCGGCTGAAGCTCGAGCAGCGCACCGGCGACCGGGTCGTCGTCGGCGACAGGGTCGAGGTGGAGCGGCACGGCGACGGCAGCATCACGATCGAATCGGTCCGGCCGCGGGCCAGTGAACTCGCCCGTCGCGCCCCCGGACACGGGGGCCGGCGGGCGAAAGTCATCGTGGCGAACGTGGACCAGCTCGTGGTCGTGTTCGCCGCGGCGCAGCCGGAGCCGCGGCTGCGGATGCTGGATCGGTTCCTCGTGCTTGCAGAGGCGAACGAGCTGCCCGCGGTCATCGTGGTGAACAAGGTGGACCTGGTCGGCGAGGCCGAGGCACGCGCCCGGTTCGCCGACTACGAGGCCGCCGGCTACCGGGTGCTGTGCACGAGCACGGTGGATGGGCGGGGGCTGGAGGAGCTCCGCGAGGTGCTGTGCGGCCGGACCAGCGCGTTGACGGGGCCGAGCGGCGTCGGCAAGTCGAGCCTGCTGAACGCGCTCGAGCCGGGGCTCGGGCTGAGAACGGCCGAGATCAGCGCGGCGGTGATGAAGGGGCGGCACACGACGGTGACCGCGGTGCTGATCCCGCTCCGCTGCGGCGGCTACGTGGCGGACACGCCCGGGCTCCGGGAGGTGGGGTTGTGGGGTGTGCCGCTCGAGGAGCTGGACCTTTGCTTCCCCGAGTTCCGCCCCTACCTCGAGGAGTGCCGGTTCGGCGGCTCCTGCACGCACGTCCACGAGCCGGGCTGCGCCGTGCGCGCGGCCGTCGAGGCGGGCGAGCTCTCGGCGGCGCGGTACGAGAGCTACCGGGCGCTGCGGATGGAGGAGGAAGAGGCGGGGCTGGAACGTTGAGCCGGGCCCGGGTGTTCTACCCGGGCACAGCGAGCAGTCCTCTCCCCGGAGTCCAGAGCCGCCGGCCCCCAGGGCCGGTGGCTCCGTGGGCTCTGGGGATTTTTTTCACCCAGCAGGAGGAAGCAACAAGATGGTCCGCAGCACAGCCAGACTGGCAGCACTCGCCCTCGCCATCTCCCTGACGGCGTGCGACGAGGCGACCGGCCCCGACGGGGGCAGCCTCTCGGTGCGGATGAGCCGCGACGATGCCGCCACCGCGGCTGCCGCGATGGTTGCGGCAGATCTGGTGCAGGCCACCATGGGGCCCGTGGCGCTGGATGCCGTCGCCTCCATCGACGTCACGATCACGGCGGTCCAGGTGCAGCGCGAGGGTGAGGACGAAGAGAGCGGGCCCTGGGTCACGCTGGACCTCGTGGCCCCTGCAACCGTGAACCTGCTGGCCCTCCCGACGGAGGGAGGCGAAGGCCTCCTGGTCGCGACCGGCGACCTCGAGGCGGGCACCTACGCCCACCTGCGTCTTCTGTTCAGCGAGGCGACGATCACGCTCTCCCAGGATGTGACGCTGGGAGCGATCACGTTCACGGCGGGCACCGAGTACGAGCTGACGATCCCCAGCGGCGCGCAGACCGGCATCAAGGTCCAGCTCGGCGGCATCGAGGTGCCGGAAGGCGGCGCGGCCGAGGTGGAGCTCCTGTTCGACGCGGCGACGTCCGTCGACAACGTGCTCGTCACCGGCAACGGGCTCCAGATGACGCCGGTGCTGCACGTGGCGGGTGAGTGAGGCGGCGTCCGGCGCGAGGACAGCGAACAGATATATGGAGTGATAGGAGCCGGCGGGGGAGACCCTGCCGGCTCCTATCATTTGCAGAACCGGATACGTGCGGGCAGAGCGAGAGCTGTTGCGTGACCGAAGCCGAACGTATGATCCGAGGACGGATCTTGGGAACCCCACCTCAGCCGTAGCGGAGCTCCATGGCAGACGATCGTGATCTTGGCTTCGTGGAGGCAGTGGCTGACGCGTTCAGCTTCCTAGTCGACCGCTACGGGTTCGAGATGAAGACCCCCGCGCCGACACTCGTGGAGTTCGGGTCGCCGGCGGTCTTGCTGCGGGTCTACCATGGACGGCAGTCGTACGAGATCAACGTCGAGCTCAATCTGCAAACGGAGTGGAAGCAGGGTGTGGCCCCGTTTACGATCTCCGACGTTCTGCGGGTGGGTGGCGCCTCACACGAACTGCCGAACGGCGTGATCCAGGCAAGCACGCGAACGGCGGTGCGGTCTGGTGTGCAGAGGTTGAGCGACTTGCTCCGCAAGTACGGTCTGGACGCGATAGCGGGGAATCCTTTCGCCTACCGCCGCCTTGCGACTGAGCGTAGCCGGGCGGCTGTCGCAGAAGCGGAAGCGCTTCGGCTACGGGATCTCCGAAGGAAGGCGGAGACGGCCTGGCGCAATAGGGACTTCCGCACGGTGGAGCAAGCGTACTCGCAGATGGAGGAGGCGCTCACGCCAGCCGAGAAGAAGAAGTTGGAGTATGTGAGAAGGCAACCACGCTACCCCAAACCATTGTAGAGCGGGGCCGTGCGATTGTGCGCCGACCGGGAATCGGGTGCAGATAGGGCGGGTTGCCGGCAACCGAGCACTCGTGGGCGCTACCGTCGCGCGTGCTCGATTACCCACGAATATCGCCGGTAACGCTGTACGGATCGCGGCTGGTCTAGCGAGTGCGGGATTACCAGCACTATGTTCCGGTAATCGAGCAACCGCCCTCGCGCATGCGGACCCGTGCTAGGTTTCCGGCAACCGAACGCCCGCCGGACGCCGGGGCGAGCCGCCCACACGGCGTGCTTCCGGCATTCTCGGGCACCTCAGGCCGCCAACCACGCCGCTTCAGACCTTCGTCACCAGCGCCGAACGGAATCGCGACACGCAACAATCACTCAGCCGCCTTAGACCCCCGCACATCGCCTCCCCCCTCCCCCGCCAGCGCCACCACCTGCGGCGCGCCCGCGTCGCGGCCCGGGCCCGGGTGCCGCTCCACCACCACCGGCCAGCGGTAGACGCGCTCCACCGTCTCGCGCGTGAGCACGGCGTCGGGCTCGCCTTCCGCGGCGACGCGGCCGCGGTCCAGCAGCAGGATGCGCGAGGCGTAGCGCGCGGCGAGGTTGATGTTGTGGGTGACGAGGACGACAGTGACGCCGCCGGCCGCGGCGAGCGCGGCGACGAGCTCGAAGATCTCCATCTCGTGGCGGATGTCGAGCGCGGCGGTGGGCTCGTCCAGCACGAGCGTTTCGGGCTGCTGCGCGAGCGCGCGCGCGATGCGCACGAGCTGGCGCTCGCCGCCGGAGAGCGTGGCGAGCGGGCGGTCGGCGAGGTCGAGCACATCGCAGCGGATCATCGCTTGCTCGATCGCAGCGCGGTCGGCCTCTCCCTCGCGGCGCCAGTTGCCGAGATGCGGGTAGCGGCCCATGGCGACGAGCTCGCGCACGGTGATCGGGAACGCGAGCTCCTCGTGCTGCGGCACGACGCCGATGCGGCGCGCCAGCTCGCGCGGCGTCCACTCCGCCAGCGCGCGCCCCGCGTAACGCGCCTCGCCTGCCTGCGGCGCGAGCGCGCCGAGCAGGACCCTGAGCAGCGTGGATTTGCCCGAACCGTTGGGACCGAGGATCGCGTACACGCCGCCAGGCGGCACGTCGAGGTCCACGCCGTCCAGCGCCGGCGCGGCGGCGCGCGGGTACGTGAAGCGCAATCCGCGCGCGGTGAAGACGGCGGGCGCGTCCGTGTTCGCGGGCCCTGCCGCCGCGCCAGCCGGCGCACCGGAGGCGCCGGCGCGCGGCGCTCCGGCATTCGCAGTGGCCGGCGCGCCGGGCGCGGCGCCACCGGGCGAAGCAGAGCCGGCGGCCACCACGTCCCGCACCTCGCGCTCCTCGCTCACACCCGCCTCCTGGCCAGCAGCAGCACGAATACGGGCACGCCGATCAACGCGGTGATGACGCCGACGGGCAGCTCGGCGGGCGCGGCGAGCGTGCGCGCGGCAGTGTCCGCCACGAGCAGGAACGCAGCGCCGGCGAGCAGCGAGGCGGGCAGCAGGAAGCGGTGGTCGCTGCCCCAGGCGAGCCGGAGCGCGTGCGGGATGATCAGGCCGATGAAGCCGATGACGCCACACGCGGCGACGCTCGCCGCAACGAGCAGCGAGGCGACGAAGTACGCGACGAGCTTCACACGCTCGACCCGCACGCCCAGGTGCAGCGCGGTCTCCTCGCCCACGGCGAGCAGGTTGAGCGGGCGCGCGAGCCCGAGCAGCAGTACACCCGCAGGCAGGAGGTACACGGCGAGCAGCGCGGCCGTGGACCAGCTCGCGCCGGACAGGCTGCCCATCATCCAGAACACGGCGGAGCGGAAGCTCTCGGCCTCGGCGAACGTGAGCAGCAGCAGGATCACCGCGTTGAAGAACGCGCCGACGATGACGCCGGCGAGCAGGAGCACGCGGGTGTCCAGCATGCGGCCGGCCGCGGCGGCGATGCGGAAGACGATCGCGATGGCGGCGAGCGCGCCCGCGAGCGCGGCGACGGGCACGACCCACGGCGAGAGCGCGGCGATGCCGAGCACGATGGCGGCGACCGCGCCGACCGCCGCGCCGCCCGAGACGCCGAGCACGTACGGCTCGGCGAGCGGGTTGCGCAGCAGCGCCTGGAACACGGCGCCGGCGAGCGCGAGCGCGCCGCCGGTCATCGCGGCAAGCAGCGCCCGGGGTAAGCGCAGGTCGCGCACGATGGCGCGTGTGGTGTCGTCGCCGGCGCCGGCGAGCGCTGCCACGACCTCACGCAGCGGAAGGCCGGCCGCGCCAATAGCGACGGCTGCAACCAGCGCAACCGCCATCACCACTCCGAGCAGCACGAGCGCGCCCGCGGCGGAGCGGGGCCGCAGCGCCCGCGTGCGTGCGGCGCCCGGCGCGTCGGCGCGGGCCGGTGTCACGGCGCTCACGGCGTCGGCTCCGGCGAGAACAGGTCGGGGTGCAGGATGGCCGCGAGCTGCACCACGGCGCTGGCGAGGCCGGGGCCGGGTCGGTTGAAGAGGTCGGTGTCCACGGCGACGATGCGACCTTCACGCACCGCGCGCACCTCACGCCAGCCGGGCGCCGTCTCGAAGCGCGCGAGCGTGCGGGCATCCGCGCCGGCCACGCCGAGGACCACGACATCCGGCTGCCGGCGCACGACCTCCTCGAGGCTGACCTCCGGCCAGAGGGCGCGCGCGTCGTCGAACACGTTGCGGCCGCCCGCGGCCGTGATCAGCTCGTCCACGAACGTGCCGGGCCCGGCGGCGCGCGGCGGGTCCACCGAGATGAGGTAGAGGACGGACCGCGTGTCTGCGTCTGCAGCGTCGAGGCGTCGGCGCACGCCCTCCAGCACGGCGCGGAACGCCGCGACGAGGGTATCGGCCCGCGCATCGAGGCCGAGCATGCGGCCGACCTGGCGGATCAGGCGCTCCGCATCCGCGACGCTCTCCGGGTTCGCCGCGTAGACCGGGATGCCGAGCTCGTCGAGCCTCTGGACCAGCGTGCGGGACTGCGCGTCGCGCCAGGAGATGACGAGGTCGGGCTGGAGCGCGGCGAGCCACTCGATGCTGGGCGTGAGTCCTCCGCCAACCGAGGGCAGCGGGGCGAGCGCGGGATGCGTGTCGTAGTCGGTGCGAGCGACGAGGCGATCGGCCGCGTCCAGGGCGAGGATCGCGTCGGTCGCCGCGGGCAGCAGCGAGACGACGCGTGCCGCGGGCGCAGCGAGACGAACTTCGCGGCCGACGTCGTCGGTGACCGTGATTGCGGCGGGAGTCGCGGCGCGTTCGGAAAGCCGGTCCCCGCCGCACGCGGCGGCGACCGTGGCCGCCATGCACAGCGTGACGATGCGGAGCCGGCGCAACGGAGGATGGGTGAGCCGTCGGTCAGCTCTTCCGCGCCGTCCTGGCGAAGAACGCGCTGGGACGCTGCTCGACCCGGTCGCTGTCGCAGTGCGGGCAGCGGGGGCTCGCATTCTCCTCGTGAGCGCGCATCGTCTCGACGCGGTCGAAGTCCTGGCCGCAGCTCGTGCAGTGGTACTGGTAGACGGGCATGGCGCCACCTCCGTACGACTGGGGGGACGACTCGACGCGCGAGCGCGGCGTCGCGCCCGTGTTACCGTGATTCTCATGTTCGCTGGAGCGAATGAACGGAATCTAGCCGGGGGCAGGAACGCGTCAAGCGCGGGGGGCGCGGAGCGCCGTGCGCGCACAACAGCCTGCGTCGCCAGGGCTTTCGTTCGCGACGCGCCTCACTACCCCCTCAGCGCGCAGCGGCTCTCAGGGCAAACGGAGCGTGTCCCGGCGGAGCGTGTCGCGCCGGATCACGGTGTCCTGACGCGGGCGGATGGTGTCCTGCCGCGGTGGGGTCACCGAATCGCGGCGTGCCGTGTCCGGCCGGACCGTGGGTGCCGGCCGCGCCTGGAGCGTGTCGCGGCGCGGGGTGTCCGCGGTCGGCACGGCCTGCTGGCGGGTCTGCGGCGCGGTCTCCTGCCGGGCCGGTGCGGGCGCGGGCTGGCTGCTGGCGCGGCGCGTGGCGGGTGTGGCGGCCTGCGCGGAGTCCGGCGGCGCCGCGGGCGCGGCGGCTGGTGGGCAGCGGTACTGGAAGATGGTGCGCCACTGGTTGCCGGCGCGGCCGACGGCGCTGAGCCAGGTGTCGGTGACGCCGTAGTGCTGGAGGAGCAGCTCCACCTGGCCGTCGCGGTCCCAGTCGAGGTAGTCGATGAGTCGCGGCGCCGATTTCCCGGTGCGGGCGTAGTCGCTGTACTCCGCGAGCACGGGCTCGTAGCCGGTCTGCTGCTGCGGCGTCGCGACGAAGAAGAGGGAGGAGCCGTCGTCGTCCAGGCCAGGACCGAGCGTGTCCCCGACGAGGAAGGTGGCTGCGAAGCCGGGGTCGTCCGAGCCGGCGATGGGGATGGGGGTGAGCTGGGCCATGGCGCGCTGCCAGTTGCCGGGGAGCGGCGCGGAACGGGCGCGGAGCAGGCGCTCGGCGAGGATGGGCGCGAGGACCTGCATGGTGCGCGTGGGCTGCGCCGCTGCCGCGGGCTGCGGCGGCGCGGGCATGTCGGTCTTGCGGAGCGCGAGGAACTCGATGGCGTCGCCGGCGCCCGGGCCGAGCTCCATCACGCCGGTGACGCGCGGGACGCGCGGACACACGGACGCGGGCGGGATCTCGGCCGACTGGATGATGAGCGTTCCGACGCGGGCGCCGGCGCGGAACAGCGCGAGCTCGGCGCCGGCGCGGTAGTGGTCCGCGATGAGGCGGTTGCCGTAGCGCTCCCAGTCGTTGGCCTCGAGGGGGATCAGCGTGTCCCCGCTGATCTCGGCGACGGGGACGAGCGTCGCGATGCCGCCGCCTTCCGCGCGCACCAGGTGGAGCAGCGGACCTTCCGGCAGCCGGTCCTCGCCCGGCTCCTCGTCGCCGGGTGCGGACTCTTGCGCTTTGGGTGGTGGTGGTACGAAGGCCAGCTCGGCGCCGCCCCACTGCACGTTGTCGCAGCCGGAGGCAGCGATTACAATCAGGCAGGCGGCCAACCGGAAGGGCGAACTCGCTCGCATCTCGACTCCATGATGGGCTCGGCGCCCGGGCGCTTGGGCGCGGCAACGCTTTGGGTCCCGCAACCTAGACCTGCATCATCCAGCACGCAACTGGTGTGACACTGGCAACGGCAGGAGTGGTGCGTCGGCCGTGGGAGGCGGCGTGGCGATGCTGTTGAAGCGGCTGCGGCGGCTCGCGCGCGAACCGGGCAGCGGCTTCGCGGCGGTGGACGGCGCGGACGCGGCGCCGCGGGTCGAGTACGAGGAAGGCCTCGCGGAGGCGGACGCGGAGGTGGTCGAGGGGCCAGGCAACGGGCTGCGCGCGATCCCGGTGGGGCCGCCGACGGAGAGCCGGTTCACCTGCTTCCTCGACGGCATCCAGCGCGCGACGGTCGCGCTCTACCACGGGCCGGTGCCGGTGGTGTACGCGTACGCCGCGGCGGTGGTGCGCGCGCGGCGCGACCGTCGCATGGGCACGCTGGGCGGAGACGCGGCATCGGGTTTCGCGACGCGGTTCCTGGAGGAGCGCGAGGCGGCGTTCTTCCCGTTCCGGTACGTGGATCCGTCCTCGGTGCGCGCTGCGCTGGACGGGGCGGGGGAGGTGATCGACACCGGGCCGGAGGATGCGAGCGAGCCGCTCCCGCTGTTCCCGCCGGTGCTGCACGCGCGCGCGGCGCAGCGGGTGAACCGCTGGCGCGAGACGCTGGAGGCGGAGCTTGCGCGGCGGTGGATGGAGGTGGCGGGCGAGGAGGCTGGCTGGCTGCTGGTGGATGGGAGCCTGACGTTGAGCGCGGAGCTGGCGGCGTGCCCGCGGGCGGTGGGCGTGGTGAAGAGCCATCGCACGCGCTTCTTCGACGGCGATGACGCGCGCACGCTGCTGGGGCTCGAAGCGGGCGAGCGGACAAGCGTGTTCCGGCCGGGCACGCGGAGCTTCACGCCGGTGCACTCGTGGTACCTGCGGCTGCGCCCGCGCACAGGCCGGGATGTGTTCTGGGGCCTGGTGCGCGTGGAGGTTGCGGCGAGCGAGGCGAGCGTCGAGCTGGCCGACGAGGTGAGCCGCTGGCTCCTGGCGGAGACCGCGCCGCTCGCGCTGCCCGATCCGCGCTGGGACCGGCTGCTGTATCCGATCCGAGACTGCGAGGAATACCTGCGTGCGCGTGCGCCGCGCTGGAGCTAGGGGATGGCACTCGATCCGAACGAGCTGCGCCGGGTGATGGGGCACTTCGCGACGGGCGTGACCGTGGTGACGGCGACGGATGCGGAGCTGGGCCAGCCGTTCGGGCTGACCGCAAACGCGGTGGCGTCCGTCTCGCTGGAGCCGCCGCTGGTGCTGGCGTGCGTCGACGCAGGGTCGGACACGCTCCCGCGCATCCGTGCAGCGTGCGCGTTCGCGATCAGCGTGCTGGCGGCGGACCAGGAAGCGCTGGCGCGGCGGTTCGCCGAGGGGGACGCGGCGGAGAAGTTCCGGGACGTGGCGTACCGGCGCGAGGCGACCGGCGCACCGGTGCTGGAGGACGCGCTCGCCTGGGTGGACTGCCGGCTGTGGGCGGAGTACCCAGGCGGCGACCACACGATCTTCGTGGGCGAGGTGGTGGCGGGGGATGCGCGGGCGGGCGCGCCGCTGATCTTCTTCCGGGGCGGCTACGGCCGCTTCTGGCCCTGAGCGGCGGCGTGCTGAAGCGGGCCGGGGCGCCGGCGAGCGCGGCGCTGCTGGGGCTGGCGCTGGGCGCCGCCGCGCAGACCGGCGCGGCGCTGCTGCTCTACACGACGGAGGGTCTGCTCGCCGCCGCCGGGCTTCTGGTCTCCGTGGTGCTGGCGGGCGTGGCGGCCGGCCTGTGGGCGGGGTGGCCGGGGGGGCGGGGCCGTGCGGGCTGGCGCTGGGTGCTCGCCGTCCTCTCGTTCGCGCTGGCCGCCGTCTTCGCCGCGGTGTGGAGCGCCTCGTCCGAGCTCCGCGCCTCGGGAGCGGGCCGTGGCGCCGCGGTGCTTCTGCTGCTCGCGCACCCCTCCTACGCCGCGGGCTCGCTGCTCGCGGCGCTGACCGCGCGCGGTGCGCCGGGGCGCGACGGCGGGAGCGGAACCGGCATCGCGCTCGGCATGCTGCTCGGCGTCGCGGCCGGCGTGGTGCTGGCGGCCGCGGCGCTCATCCCGCACCTCAATCCGGGCACGGTCCTGCTGGGCTGCGGCCTGGCGGCGACGGGCGGCGCCGCGCTGGACGCGATGCTGGGAACAGGGCCGGCAGGCGAAGGGGGAGCCATGCAGGGCAAGGTCGTGCTGATCACGGGCGTCGGCCGCCGGGGGCAGGTCGGCTTCGCCCTCGCCGAGGCGTTCCTGGCGGAGGGCGCGCGGCTGGTGGTGACCAGCCGGTCGGCCGAGGTCGAGCAGGCGGCGCGCGAGCTCGGCGACCGGGGCGACGTGCTCGCCGTCGCGGCCGACCTGACGCGGCCCGAGGACGTGGAGACGCTGATGCGGGCCGTGCGCGAGCGCTACGGTCGGCTCGACGTCGTCGTCAACACCGCTGGCGGGCTGAGGGTGGTCAAGCCGCTCGCGGAGACCACGCCCGAGGAGTGGGACGACGAGGTGGACCGCAACGCGCGCACCGCGTTCCTCGTCAGCCGCGCGGCGCTGCCGCTGCTGCGCGAATCGCGTGGCGCGATCATCAACTTCGCATCGCCGGCAGGTGAGCGTGCGGCGGCGCGGCTGGGCGCGTACAGTGCGGGCAAGGCGGGCGTGATCGCGCTGACGCGCGCCATGGCGCTCGAGGAGAAGCGGCACGGCGTGCGGGTCAACGCGGTCGCGCCCGGCATGATCGACACGGAGGACAACCGCCGGAGCGTCGAGGACCCGACGAAGGTGAAGTGGGTGACGCGCGAGGAGGTCGCCCGCGTGGTGCTGTTCCTCGCGAGCGAAGCCTCCTCGGGCATCTCGGGCGAGACGATCCGCGTACTGGGGGAGGGCGTGGGCTGAGCGGCTCGACGTGCGAGCCGTGCAATCACTCGCGAATCAGGAAGAACCCCACGCCCTGGGGCACGCCCTCCACCAGCTCCACGCGTCGCGGGTTGGGCGTCTTCGGGTTGAGCGAGAACCCCGCCGGGATGTCGATGCCCACGTCGTACACGCCTGGCGGCAACGCAAACGGCACGAAGCCCTGCTCACCTGTTTCGCCGCTGGCGACCAGCGTCGACTCGCCCACCAATCTCACCCACACGGGGACGCCCGGCTCGCCGCCGACGGTGTCGGGAGAAGCTGCGGTCCCTGCGCCCACGGAGACGGTGAGGTTGTGCACGGCGTCCAGATCCATCGTGATGACCTCTCCCGCGGCGACATCGACCGAGATCGTGCCGGGCGCGTTCGGCGGCAGCGCGTAGCCCACCGGCGGCCTCAACCGCAGCTCCCACGTCCCCGGCTCCGGGACGCCGATGGCGTACCGGCCCTGCCCATCCGTCTGGTCCGACCGCGCCACCGTTCCGTCGCGCGCCAGCTCCACGGTTGCGCCGGGGAGACCAACGCCCGTCTCGAGCAGAACCGCGCCGCGGAGCTGTGCCACGTCGCCGCCGGCCGGGCCCTCGGGATCCTCGCCGCAGGCGGCGAAGGTTGCGACGAGCCCGAGGGCGAGCCCGAGCACGATTCCTGTGCTGCGCTTGCTGGACATGCTCCAACCTCCGTCATGCGTCCACGTTTCGGAGCGGCTGCGGGAAGCCCGCAGCCTCCAGCCGAAGGAACCCAGGCATCTCCGGAGCGTGTCACAGCCACGGCGCGCCGTGACGCGGACCGAGGCTGCAGGGGTTCTTTGGGTGTGTGGCCGTCCGATGCCGACCTGGTCCGCCGGGCACGCGACGGCGATCCCGCCGCGTTCGAGGCGCTGGTGGATCGCCACTACCCGGACTGCCTTCGTTACGCGTTCCGCATGCTCGGCGATCGGGCGGACGCGGAGGAGGCGGTGCAGGATGCGTTTGTGCGCGCGTACCGCTCGCTCTGGAACTACCGCGAGCGGGACCAGTTCCGCGTCTGGCTGCTGCGCATTCTCGCCAACCGGTGCCGGACCCGGGCGGCCGCCGCGCGGCGCCGCCTACGCCACCTGGAGGCGTTCGCGGCCAGCGTGGACCGCACGGCCGTGGCGCCGCAGCCGAACGGCGGGTTCGGGCGCGCGGTCCAGCGCGCGCTGGCGGCGCTGCCGGTGGAGCAGCGGGAGGCGTTTCTGTTGAAGCACGTCGAGGAACTGAGCTACGAAGAGATCGCGAGGATCACGGGCGCCGGCCTGTCCGCGCTACGGATGCGTGTGAAACGGGCGCGCGAGCGGCTGGCTGCGCTCCTCGAGGCGTATCGTGATGACTGATCGGGATCCCCTGCTGGACCGCGTGATCGCGGAGCTGAAGCAGCCCATCGAGGTGGACCCGGCGGCGCGCAGGCGGCTGCTCGACGCGGCGCTCGCAGGCTCGCGGCGCAGACCGGCGGCCGCGCTCCTGCGCCGGCTCTCGCCGGTCGCGGTCGCCGCGGCGGCTGGCATCGTGCTCGTCGTACTGGCCGGGCCGGGCGCTGAGAGGGAGCGCGGCGAGCGCTGGACGACGCCGGTGCGTTTTGCGCTCGCGGCGCCGGCGGCGCGCGGCGTCGCGCTCGTGGGAGACTTCAACGACTGGGACCCCGACGCGACGCCGCTCGAGCCCGTTGGCTCCGGCGACGAATGGGCCGTGACGGTCCGGCTGCGGCCGGGGCGCCACGCGTACGCGTTCGTGGTGGACGGGACGCAGTGGGTGCCGGATCCCACGGCGGCCCTCGCGCCGGATGACGGATTCGGCGTGCCCAGCTCGGTCATCGTCATCCCGGAGCGCATGTGATCATGCGGTGGACGGCTGCTGCACTGTGCGCGCTGTTGCTTGCGGCAGCGCCGCTCCATGGCCAGGACCGCCGGCTCGACGGCCGGCTGGACGCGGAAACGCGGCGCGCGGTCCTCGCGCTGGTGGACTCCGCGCGGGCGGCGGGCTTGCCCACCGAGCCGCTGATCCAGAAGGCGCTGGAGGGAGAGAGCAAGGGCGCGGACGGCGCGCGCATCGTCGCGGCCGTGCGCGCGCTGCTGGGCCGGCTCCACGCGGCGCGCGCCGCGCTGGGCCGGACGGCTGGCGACGCCGACCTGGTCGCGGGCGCGGCGGCGCTCTACGTGGGGGTGGCGCCGGACCGGCTCGAGCGGCTGCGCAACGCCAGCTCCGGCGCGCCGCTCGCGCTGGCGCTGGTGGCCCTCGCCGACCTGGTGCAGCGGGGCGTGCCGCCGGACACCGCCGCGACCGCGATCGAAGCGCTCGCCCGCGCGCGCTCGGGCGAGGGCGAGTACAGGATGCTGCGGCAGCTCGTGGAGCAGGACATCCGGACCGGCGCGGCGCCGGCTGCGGCCGCGCTCGAACGGGCGCGCCGGATCGCGGGCAGCCGTTCCCCCGTGATCCCGCCCGACGGTCGTCCGCCTGGCTCTGAACCGTCGGGCGGCGGAGGGGTGCGCTGATGCGCGCGCACGTTGCCGGGCGGGCAGGAGCCTCGCCGGGCCGATTGTTGCGCCGCCGTACGGGCCGGCGACGATGGGCGCCGCTGGCGGCGGCGCTTCTCACACCCGCGGCGGCCGGCGCCCAGGTGCTGGACGTCGAGGCGGGCACCGGAATCGTCCGGTCCGGCCCGGCGACCACGGCTGCCGGCGTGATCCTCGCGCCGGCGCTGGCGGTCGGGGGCGGCGGCTCGACCCTGCACCTCGGCGGGCAGCTCGCCGGCGTGATGAGCGGCGGCGTGGTCGCGGAGCTGTCCGGCGCCGGCGCGTGGTTCCACGCGGTCAGCGCGGGCCTCGGCCTGGGCGCCCGGCTCGAGGGCCGCTGGAGCGCGTTTCCGGCGGCGGCGGACGTCGGCGAGGCGCGCGCCACGCTCGGCACCCGGCTGGGCGGCCGGGACCGGGGCGCGGCCGCCGCAGTCGGCGCGGCGCGGTACCGCGCGCCGACCCGCAGCCAGACGGCGCTGCAAGGAGAGCTCACTGCCTGGACCGTGCTCGGACGGCTGCGCCTGCGCGCGTCGGCGACGGTGAGCGCGTTCAAAGAGCCGTTCACCGCCTTGCGCGATCCGATCGTGGTCGCCCCGGACAGCGGTGTGCCGCGCCCCGAGCCGTCCGTCGCGAGAGCCGTGCAGTCGCGGCACTACATGGATGCCGAGCTGGGCGCCGAGTGGCGGCCCGGCCGCCTGACGCTCGAGCTCGTGGGCGGCGCACGCCTGGGCGATACGGCGAGCGTGGCCGAGTTGTGGGGCAGCGCGGCCGCCGCTTACTCGCTGCGCGAGGGAATCGCGCTCACGGCGGTCGCGGGTGTGATGCCGGCCCGCATCGAGCGCGGCCTCGGCCGCGCGCCGTTCGGCCGCATCGGCCTGCGCTTCGGCCTGCCGGCCGGTACGGATCGAGCGCCCGCCGTCCCGGCCGTGCCGGCGCCGTCGCTGGTGGCTCGCGATGTGGGCGGGGGCTACGCCCTGCTGCGCGCCCGTGTACCGGGCGCGCAGCGCGTCGAGATCAAGGGCGACTTCACCGACTGGAAACCGGTCGAGCTCGCGGCGGTGGGCGCCGGAACCTGGGAGGCGCGGCTGCGCGTGGCTCCGGGCGTGTACCGGGTGAACCTGCGCGTGGACGACGGCCCGTGGATCGCGCCGCCCGGCCTGCCGTCGGTCGTGGACGAGTTCGACGGCGTGGCGGGCATCCTGGTGGTCGAGTGAGCGGAACGGCGCTCAGTCCGCGCCCAACGGCTCGACGGTCGTGGGCCGCTCGCGGCCCGGCGCGTAGCGGCCGGGCGCAGCGAGCAGCCGGACGGCCTTGAGGCCGATCGAGGCCACGTGGATGAAGGGCGACGCCGTGGCGACGGCCACCGGCGTGCCGTGAGCCAGCGCGCGCAGCAGGCCCTCGGGGCCGTCGAAGGCCGGGACCTCCGTGTAGGCGCGGCCGAGCTCGTGCGCGAAGTGCGAGTCCGTCGAAGCGGCGGCGGCGAGGCCGCGCGCGCGTGCGGCCCTGAGGGCGCGCCGGTTCCAGGGTGGGTAGAACGCGCGCGAGTTGAAGACCTCCACGATGTCCGCGACGGCGAGCGAGCGCTCGGCGTGCCGCCGCGGCCGCCGGGCGTACGCGTAGGGATGCGGCGCGTAGACCAGGCCGCCCTGCGCGCGGATGCGCTCGACCGTCTCCTCGATGGGCAGACCCTGCGGGATCCGCTCCGTCAGAAACAGCCCGATCAGCTCCGTGCCCCCCTCACACCGGATCTCCTCGCCCACGATCACGTGGGCGGGCGCGTAGGCGCGCGCCTCGAGCGCGCCCTCGATCTCGCCGTGATCGGTCACGGCGATGCGGTCCAGCCCCGCGTCGAGCGCGCGGTCCACCAGCTCGCGCGGCGACATGGCCGCGTCGAGCGAAAAGCGGGTGTGGGCGTGCAGGTCGATCCGGAGCGGAGCCGGCTCTCTCGTCTCGCTCGGCTTCATCGGCGACAAACCCATCCGTACGTCGCGCGGCACCCGCGCGCCCGGGGCCGTCGGGCGGCGGGCATCGGCGCGCGAGATTCGCGTCAGGGAGTTCGTGACGGCGCAGTTCGGGGACAGTCGGTCGGCCGCCCGTACCCCAACCCAGCCCAGGGACATACTGCAAGAGCAGTGCAACTGGACGGGTGGCCCCGCGACGCCGCGGCGTGCTCCCGGCCAGCAACTCCGTTCACGCCGCGGGAAGAGTTTTCCACCCGCGTGGGCACGCGCCGCGCGCGCAGCCGCGCTCGCTGGCCGCGGTCCGGGGCCCCACGTAGATTGCGCGCCGGGGGCACCGCACGGGAATACGGCGGCGCCCGGCGAGTGTTCCGCTGCATCACACAGGCGAGGCGGCGACAGCGATGCGACAGGTTCCCGTGGGCCGCGTGGTGGGCACGGAGCGCCGGCCCAACACGCCGCACGAGTTCCACTTCTGGACGGCGGAGCAGTCCGCGGTCGGGATCGGCGCGCTGGTGCGCGTGGACGTGGGCGGCGCACAGCCGCGCCGGGTGTACGGCGTGGTGGTGGACGGCGCCAGCTACACCGATCTCGAGACCCCGCTGCACGACTACATCGGGCTCGAGGGCGACCCCGCGCCGGCGGCGCCTGCGCCCACGGAGCGGCCGGAGATCCGGCTGTACACGGCGGCGGTGCTCAGGCACGAGCCGGCCGAACCGCTCCAGCCGGTGCCCGCCGGGCCGGTCTACCTGGCCACCGACGAAGACGTGCGCGTGGCGCTGCGCATGGACACGTACGCGCGCCCGGATGGCACGGCCATCCCGGTGGGGCTGTACACGACGGGCGGGCTCGAGGCGCCGATCTACCTGGACGCGGACTTCCTCCTCGGCCCCGAAGCCGCCCACCTGAACATCACGGGCGTGAGCGGTCTCGCGACCAAGACATCCGCCGTCCTGTTCCTGCTGGCGAGCATCTTCGAGCACCTTCCGCGGAGCAAGGGCAGCGTCGCGGCGCTGTGCTTCAACGTGAAGGGTCCGGACCTGCTGTTCCTGGACCAGCCAGGCGAGCTGACGGACGAAGACCGGCGCATGTACGAGCGGCTGGGCGTGCCGGCCGAGCCGTTCAAGAACGTGCACTACTACGCGCCCTACAAGCCGGACGGCTACAACCTGAACACGTTGCGCACCAACGAGGCGTTGATGCACAACGTCTCGCCGCTGGTCTGGGGGCTGGAGCAGATCCTGAAGTTCGCCGAGGTTCTGCTCACGCGTGAGGACGTGGACGCGAAGGCGGACGCGCTGATCGAGTTCATCCGCGAGCGCGTGGTGGGGCGGGAGATGGGGCCGGAGCAGGGCGTGACGCACTACCACCTGGTGCGCACGTTCCAGGACCTGGAGGCGTGGTTCGAGGACGTGCTGTGGACGTGCGAGCAGAACAGCCGAGAGAACTGGCGCACGCACCACGTCGCGACGATCCGCAAGGTGCGCAACCGGCTGCTGAACCTGTCCACGCGCGCGAAGGGACTGGTCTCGAACGACGCGACGGTGAGCGACCTGCCGTGGGGCGCGTTCGAGGACCGGCACCTGTACGTGATCGACGTGGCGAACGTCGAGCCGGAGGCGCAGGACCTGATCTTCGCGCGGGTCGTGACCGAGGCGCGGGAGCGGCTGGAGCGCAAGGCGCTCGGCGTGGACCACCTGATCGTGTTCGTGGATGAGCTGAACAAGTACGCGCCGGCGGACGGACACGAGACGTACGTGCGCAAGATGCTGCTGGACGTGAGCGAGCGCGGCCGCTACCTGGGCCTCGTGCTGTTCGCGGCGCAGCAGTTCCGCAGCCAGGTGCACAAGCGCGTGGTGGGCAACGCGGGCACCGGGATCTACGGGCGGATGGACATGGACGAGCTGGCCACGCCCGGCTACAGCGTGCTCTCGCCGGCGACGAAGTCGAAGCTCGCGACGCTGTCCAAGGGCGAGCTGATGGTGCGGCACCCGCACTTCACGCAGCCCATCTTCGTGCACTTCCCGCGCCCCGCGGCGATGACCGGCCGGCTGGGCGTGGAGCGCTTCGCGCCGGAGGAGGACCTGCCGTTCGAGGACGCGGTCGTGCGGCAGCTCCGCCGGCTGGACCGGCGGATCCCGGTCACCGAGGTGAAGGACCTGATCGCCGGGCGGGACGAGGCCGAGGTGCTGACGGCGCTGCACCGTACGCAGCAGGTGCAGCCCGCGGACGTGCTGGCCTACTTCCGGAGCTGCCTCAAGAAGAAGGTGCAGCGTGAGGTCGTGCCGGCGGGTGGAGTGCCGGATCGAGGCGTGCCGGTGGTGGATGATCCGTACGCGTGAGCTTGGCTGCTCGGCTTCGGTCGGGGTTCATCGCTCACACGGAGACGCGGAGCAAGAGGGCTCACACAGAGACGCGGAGAGCGCGGAGGTTTCGAGGGTTGGTTCTGGGTCTCTGGCGCTGCGGAGACTTCGCGGGGTAATCAGGGCTTTCCTGATGTTGTGGTTTGCTCCGGGTGAGTCGGCGTTCGCGGGGTGGCGCCTGCGTCGCCCGGCAGGCTGCGCTGCGAGATGAGCACGGATTCACCGGAAGAAACCACACAAATCATGAACGTTGATCCGGGCGAGGAGCGTTCGGCGTCACGAAGAACGCCGCCCGGCCCGGCTCAGACTCCGCGATCTCCGCGTCTATGTGTGAGACATAAGCTCCGCGTCTCTGTGTGAACCGCGAGCGCGCTCCGTGTGGCACGGAGCAGCGGAGCCGCGGAGAACGCGGAGGGTAGAGGAGCCGAAAAGGGGCAATTGGCCGCATGATCATCGCTCACCTGGCAGACCTCCACCTCGGCTACCGCGCGTACGCCCGGCTCGCGCCGGGCGGGATCAACGCGCGGGAGCGGGATGTCGCGCTCGCGTTCCGCGCCGCGCTGGACCGCATCATCGAGCTGCGCGCGGACCTCGTGCTGGTCGCGGGTGATGTGTTCCACACGGTGAGGCCGAGCAACGCGGCGATCACGGATGCGTTCCGGCAGTTCGCGCGGCTGCGGGCGGCGCTGCCGGAGGCGCCGGTGGTGCTGATCGCGGGCAACCACGACACGCCGCGCGCCGCGGAGACCGGCGGGATCCTGCGGCTGTTCGGCGAGATCCCGGGCGTGATCGTGGTGGACGACGTCGCGCGATCCGTGTTCCTGGAGCGGCTCGGGGTGAGCGTGCTGGCCGTGCCGCACGCGGCGCTGGCGAGCGGCGAGGCGATCGCGTTCGACCCGGATCCGGACGCGGACGTCAACGTGCTGATGCTGCACGGCGATGTGGTGGGCGACGGCGTCGAGGCGAAGCTGCGCTACATCAGCGAGTACGGCGGCGCGACGATCGAGACGGCGGCGATCCGGCCGGCGCGCTGGGACTACGTTGCGCTGGGCCACTACCACATCGCGACCGAGCTGGCGCCGAACATGTGGTACGCCGGCGGCATCGAGCGCACATCGACGAACATCTGGGAGGAGTCGCACAGCGACAAAGGGTTCCTCACCTACGACACCGAAACGGGGCGCGTCACGTTCCACCCGGTCCCGACGCGGCCTGTGGTGGACCTGCCGAGGTTCTCGGCGAGGGCGGACGCCGTCCCTGGCCCCTCCCCCCGGCCCCGCCACCCGGGCGGGGGCGAGGGCGGCCCCGCCACCCCGTTGCCCCACCCGGGCGAGGGCGGGGGAACGGCGGGGGGAACTGCGGGCGGGGGCGTTCAGGCTGATGGCTCCGGGCGGCCTCGATTCCTCCCGGCGGCCGAGATCGACGCGCACATCCGCCGCCTCGTCGAGGCGGTGCCGGGCGGGATCGAGGGGAAGATCGTGCGGCTGGTGATCGAGGACATCCCGCGCGAGCTGTTCCGCCAGCTCGATCACCGGCAGCTCCGCGCGTATCGGGCGGAGGCGCTGCACTTCCATCTGGACGCGAGGCGGCCGGAGGTCCGGCGCGTTGTCGGTTACGGCGCGCCGTTCCGGCGGCGCACGCTGGACGAGGAAGTCGAGACCTTCCTGAAGCTGCGCTGGCGCCCGTCGTCACGTGAGATCGATGTGACGCGGCTCATCGATCTGGCCAGGATGTACCTGGCGGCGGCGGGTCAGGAGGAGCCGCGGGACGCGCTGGTCGAGGCACGCGCGGAAGGCTAGGGCGGGCATGCGCCTGATCCGGATCCAGCTCCAGAACTTCCGCCAGCACGCGGACACCACCATCGAGTTCCGGCGCGGGCTGACCGGGATCATCGGCCCGAACGGCGCGGGCAAGAGCACGATCCTGGAAGCGATCGGCTGGGCGATCTACGGCTCGTCGGCGATCCGCGGGACGAACGACACGCTGCGCTTCTCGCGCGCGCCCGGCCGCAGCCGCGTGCAGGTCGAGCTGGTCTTCGAGCTGGCCGGCCACGAGTACCGCGTGGTGCGCACGCTGAACAGCGCCGAGGTGTTCCTGGACGGCTCGACGTCGCCTGTGGCGACGTCCATCGGCGGCGTCACGCAGTACCTCGAGCGGCGGCTCGGCATGAGCCGCGAGGAGTTCTTCAACACCTACTTCACCGGTCAGAACGAGCTCCAGTTCCTGGCGCAGATGGGCCCGACGCAGCGCGGCCGCTTCCTGAGCCAGGTGCTGGGCTACGAGCGGCTGCGCGTCGCGCAGGAGCGCGCGCGCCAGCGCCGCAACGAGCTGCGCCACGAGGCAGAAGGGCTGCGCGCGGGGCTGCCTGACCCGGAGGCGCTGCGCGCGGAGCGCACGGCAGCGGAGCGGCGCAGGAAGGAGGCCGCGGCTGCCGTCCGCGAGGCGGAGAAGGCCGCGCGCGCGGCGGCGGAGCGCGCGCTGGAGCTCGCGCCGCGGTGGCAGGCGATGCAGGCGGCGCGCGACCAGGACCGCGAGCTCGGGCATGCGCTGAGCATCGCGCGCACGGAGCTGGAGGCGGCGGAGCGGGACCTGGTCCGCGCGCGCGCGGAGCTCGAAGCGGCAGTCGCGGCGGAAGCCGAGCTGGCGGGGCTGAGGGAGCAGCTCGCAGCGCTGCCCACCGTTGTGCAGGAGTGCGAGGAGCTGGCGGAGCGCGCGCGCCTGATGGAGCGGCGGCGCGCGCTCCTGGACAGTGAGCAGGCGCTGCTGAAGGAGCTGAGCGATGGCGAGCGGCGGCTCGCCGCGGTCGAGCAGGCGCCCGCGCTCGCCGAACAGTACGACCGCGAGCTGGAGGAGGCGAAGCGCGAGCTGGTCGCGGTCGAGCAGGAGGTCAGCGAGCGGCTCTCCGACTGGGTGCAGCGGAAGGAGGAGGTGCGGACGCGGCTCGAGACGTACCGCAAGCGCGGGCAGGAGCTCAAGGAGCAGATCCGGCTGCTGAAGCAGGCGGGGCCCGACGGCATCTGCCCGACCTGCGAGCGGCCGCTGGGCGTGGAGTTCGAGCGCGTGTTCGCCCGCCTGCGCGACGAGTGGGAGGTGCTGGTGCAGGACGGCAAGTGGCTGCGCCAGCGCGAGAGGCAGCTCGCCAACAAGCCGGACGAGCTGACGCAGGCGGAGTCGCGGCGGGCCGCCGTGCGCGCCGCCGTCGAGGAGAAGGCGCGCCGGCTCGCGCGCTGCCAGCAGGCCGTGCAGGAGCTCGAAACGCTGCGCGCCGACCGCCGCCAGCGCGAGGAGCGGCTCGAGAAGCTGCGCGCCGAGCTGGCCGCGCTG
>Ga0207873_1001233_pt1 | contig 25458 bp, 18 predicted proteins | sample BGWIniCompost_FD_187373 | JGI IMG/M metagenome (GOLD analysis project Ga0207873, IMG submission 187373) | Cellulose adapted compost microbial communities from Newby Island Compost Facility, Milpitas, CA, USA - BGW Initial Compost (SPAdes)... ...
GCTGTACGGGGCAGGCTGTACGGGGCAGGCTGTACGGGGCAGGCTGTACGGGGCAGGCTGTACGGGGCAGGCTGTACGGGGCAGGCTGTACGGGGCAGGGGAGTCGCGTCGGGGCCGCTGGGCAGGGGGGAGGCCGCCTTGCACGGGCTGGGGCGGGTTGCTAAGTAGGCCGCCCCCTCGTCCCTGGAGACTCGTCTGCGGGAGGCGGTGGGCCGCGGCTGTCCCGCCGTGGATGGATTCCCCGAGGTGCCGGATGGAGCGACGGTGGGCCCTGGCCCCCCAGCCCCTGGGACGATGGCGCCGCTGGAGTCGTCATGACGAACAAGAAGACCCCGCTCGGCCTCGTGAAGGAGCGGTTCGAAAGCAAGGAAAAGCTCGTCGCCGCCATCGAGCAGCTGGCCACCAGCGAGCTGTGGCTCGATCGCGTCAACGCCGACCGCGGGCTCGCCCGCGTGTCCAACGCGAAGCTCCTGCGTCTGCACGCGGCGCTCGAGGACGCGAAGAACCGCTTCGGTAGCCGCGAGAAGCTGATCGCCTCCGTGCTCGAGGCGGAGAAGCGCACCAAGGACGCCGGCTACAAGGCGCGCCTCGAAGGGTACCCCCTGCCGCGCCTCCTCGACCTGCACGCCAGCGCGACGAAGCGCGCCAGCCGCGCGCCGAAGGCCGCCGCCCCGAAGAAGAAGAAGGCCTCGAAGAAGAAGGCCGCCCAGGCCGCTCAGGCCTGACGCGGCTCGATACGCGAGGTGCCTCGACGAAGGGCGGTCCCCAGGGGCCGCCCTTCGCGGATTTGGGCATCGGATTCCGCGCGGCCGTGAAGGTGGTGGACGGCCAGCGTGGTGGTGGCGGTGCCGCGCGAGCGCAGTGGCGGGGTGGCCGGCGCAGGGCTGCGGGGACTGCAGCGCCTGGCGTGTGGCGCAGCGCGGGGCCGCCCAGCGTGGTGGCAGCTCGGCTCAGTGGCGCAGCGCGGGGCCGCCCAGCGTGGTGGCAGCTCGGCTCAGTGGCGCAGCGCGGGGAGGCGGGGGCGCCTGCGGGGGGCGGGGTGGGGCCGGGGACGGGCAGAAGGTAGCCGTGACCCCTCGAAAAATCCGCGCAAGCGGTGGTCTCGAGGGGGGAGCCCCCAAGTCAGGGCAGGGTCAGAGGCCCTTTTCGCGGATGAAATCGGCGGTGAACTGGGCGCCGATGTCGTAGCTGCGCTTCAGGTCGGAGACGAGGCGCTTCTCGATCATGGAGCCCACCCCGAACACCTTCACGCTGACGGCGGCGGTGAAGATGCGCTTGAACTGGTTGTCCCCGAGGGACTGGGTGAAGAGCTCGCCGTCCACCTGCATCTTGTCCTGCAGGCGGTTGGGGATGATGCGGATGCCGTAGTGGCGGCTCTTCTTGTCGAAGCGCCCCTCCTCCTTGTAGCGGAGGCCTTCGCCCACGACCTTTTGGATGGCCGCGGGCAGGTCGCCCAGGGCGGGCTCGACCTCCACGACCCGCAGGATGTGATCTCCGCGGTCCTCGCTCGAGAGCTCCTTCCAGTACGGGAAGCGCAGGGCCTCGAGAAACATGCGCCGGTTGTACTCCTCATCGAAGAATACCTTGTCCCAGAAGGTGTCCTCGCTGCAGGCGAAGGTGTGTTCCACGCGGATGTTCTCGGCCATGGGCGCATCCTATCGAGCTTTGCTGGGGTGCCAAGTCGGAGATCGAGTCGAAGTGGCGTCGGGGGTGAGGTTCGCGTCGGAGGTTGTGGTAGGTACGGCCCCAGCTTCATGGTGCATGATTCCCGCCGTTCGGAGGCAGCGACGGTGTCGCAGGGGCCGAGCGAGGCGCTCGTCGATGTCCCGGTTCCGCGCGCGCCGTCCTGGTGGGGGCAGGTCTGGCTCGTGCTGCGCAAGGATCTCGCGATCGAAGCGCGCACGGGCGAGGTCACGGTGACGACGGGGTTCTTCGCCGTGCTCGTCGTGGTCCTGGCGTCCATGTCCTTCTTTGGCGGGCCGGCGGCCGGGCGCGTGGTCGTGTCCGGGGTCCTGTGGCTTTCCATCGCGTTCGCGGCGGTGCTCGCCCTGGGGCGGAGCTGGGCTCGGGAGCGGGAGGAGGGGGCGCTGCAAGGGCTGCTGGTGACGCCCCTGCGGCCGAGCGCGCTCTACGCGGGGAAGGCGGCGGGGCTCCTCGCGTTCCTGTTCGCGGTGGAGATCGTGGTGTTCCCCCTCGCCGCGCTGTTCTTCTCCGTGGATTTGTTCGACCGGGGGTTCGGGCTCCTCGCCATCGCGGCGGTGGCCACCCCGGGCATCAGCGCGAGCGGTACCCTGTTCGGGGCGATGACCGTGCGGACGCGGGCGCGGGACCTGATCCTGGCCATCATCTTGTTTCCCCTGCTGGCTCCCACCTTGCTCACGGCGGTCGCGGCGACCCGGGAGGTGCTGCAGGGGGTCCCCGTCGACCAGCTGGGCGACTATTTCCGCTTGATGGCGGTCTTCAACCTCACCTTCGTCGTCGGGGGGCTGGCCCTCTTCGGGAGCCTGCTCGAGGGCTGAGGGTGCGGAGGCCATCCCGCTGCCCCGGACGTGCCCTGGACGCGGGGGCGCGGGGCGCGGGGGAAACGGGGGCGGAGAACTGATGTGGGGCGGGCCCTGTGCTAGCGTCGGGTCTCGTCGCCGATGCGCCTTGGACTCTTGGGACCGGCACAGGGTGATCCCCAGACCCTGGAGAGAGCGGCCCGGTTCCTACGTCGGGAGCTGGAGGCGGAGCGCGTCGTGTACCTCGGTGTCGACGGGGCCCTCGATCGGGTCGTGGAGTCCTGGGCGGAGCAGCTCGTGGGGGAGCACCCCGAGGACGCCGCCTTGTGCCGCAGGGCCACCGCTCGCTGTCTGCGGGCGAGCCCCGAGGAGATCGACGCCTACGTGGCCCGAGAGCAGGAGCGCGCTCGGCTCCGCATGTTCGAGTCCCTGCCCGGAGAGCGGACGCGGTCCGTGGAGCTCTTCGCCGGGCGCGTCGCCGTGATGATCCACGACAAGGCGTTCCTCGACGAGGAGGACATCCTCCCAACGACCTGGCTGATGTTCGGGGCTAGCCCGACGCCTCTCGTGAAGCGCATCGGGCGGCGCTGGTTCCTGTCGCCGGGCTGCTTTCCGGAGGGGGGCGTGATGCTCCTGGAGGACGCGGGCGGCCTGGTGCGGGTCAGCTGGTACTCCGGGGCCCTGGAGGAGCTGGGGACCGAGCAGCTCGGCCTTGCCCGAGAGGTGAACCTGCGCGTGTCGGGGGAGGGGTGATGCGGCTGGCGGTCTACGGCGGGAGCTTCGATCCTCCGCACCGGGCCCATGTGCTGGCGGCGGAGCACGTGCTGCAGAGCGGGGAGGTCGACCGGGTGCTCGTGGTGCCGGTCTTCCGGCACGCGTTTCACAAGCGCATGGAGCCCTTCGAGCATCGGGTGCGCATGTGCGAGCGCGCCTTCGCCGGGCTAGACGGGGTGGAGGTCTCGACCATCGAGGCGGAGCTGCCCGCGCCCAGCTACACGGTGCAGACCCTGCGGGCTCTGCGGCGGCGCTACCCCGACGCCGAGCTGCGCTTCGTCGTCGGGACGGACGCGGTGCAGGAGAGCCACAAGTGGCACCGGTTCGACGAGGTCTGCCGGATCGCGCCGCTGATCGTGCTCGGTCGCGTCGGTGTCGAGCACCTGGGGGGCCCCGAGCCGGTCCTGCCGGACGTGTCGTCCACGGAGATCCGCGCGGTGTTGCGCGAACGCGCCGGGCGGGCCCAGGACGATCCCAGCCCCCAGCTCGCCGCCGTGCCGCAATCGGTGTTGGCTTACATCGACGAGCACGGTCTGTACCGCGCCGAGGACGTCGGCTCGGCCGGTGATGGCGCGGGAGCGGGGGCCAGAGAGGGAGAGCCCGACCCGGGGCACGAGCGCTCTCCGAGGAGCCGCTCCCTCGGGTAGGTGGTGCTGCCGTGGATCTCCGAACCCGCACGTCCCTCTTCTGCGGCGCGCTGGCCATCGCCATCGCCGTCTCGATCCTGCTCCGGGGGAGGTTGCGGCGGCCGCAGATCTGGTTCGCCGGGTTCGCGGCGGACATCGGGCTCTGGTACCTCGCCCAGTGGCTGTATCATTTCGTGAGGGCCGACGTGTGGGTCCGGTTCACGGCGATCCTCGCCGTGCTCCTGCCGCAGTTCGGCTTGCGGCTGTTCGAGGCCCTCGTGCCGGAGCGGGAGCGTCGCTCCACGCTGCTGCACGTGGCGGGGGTGCTGCTGCTGCCCGTGGCCGCGGTCGCGCTGCTCGTCCCTCTCGCCTATTGGTGGGTCAGGAGCCTCGTCTTCGTCTACGCCTTCGGGTTGCTCGGCGCGGGCTTGTGGTCCCTCGGCGTGCAGGCAGCGAGCACGCGCTCGCGCCTCACCCAGCGCCGTGTGCGGTTTCTGGTGTTCGTCGGGGCCCTGGCGGTCGCCGCGAGCTTGGCGGACTTCCTGTGGTTCTTGGGGTTCGACGTGCCGCCCATCGGGGCGGTGTGCGCGATCTTGTTCCTGTTCGTCTTGTCCGAGTCGCTGATCCGGCAGCGGTTCGTGGATCTGTACGACGTCGTGAGCCAGGTGGCCGTGTCCGCGGCGCTGGCGAGCTGCCTGGCGGGCATCTTCTACGCGTTCGTGGTGCTCTTCGGCGGGTTCGACACGATGTACCTCGCGGCGTTCCTCGCCACGATCGTCATCCTGGTGCTCTTCGAGCCCCTGCGCGAGAAGGCGAACGCGGCGATCCACCGAGCGTTCTTCCGGGAGCGCGTCGATCTCGACCGCGCCGTCACCCAGGTGCGCGGTGAGCTGGCTCACGTCCTGCGCATCGACCAGCTCGAGCAGGTCGTGATGGGGGCCCTGGCCGCCTCGCACCGCGCGACGGGGGCCGCCTTGTACCTGCGGGACGATCTGGGCCTGCACTACGAGCTGGTCGCGCAGTTCGGTCCGCGAGCGCCCCGGCGCATCGACGCGGCGATGGCGCGCCCCCTCCTCGATCGCCTGAACCAGCACCCCTCGGTGGTGTTGGAGGAGGTCGTCCGCGAGGTCGCGCTGGCCCGGAGCCGGGGGTGGAGCCGCGAGGCGGACGCCCACGAGCGCGTGCTGGCCGCTGCGGAGCTGCTCGAGGCCTACAAGCTCGGGGTGTGCACGAGCTTGCGGGGGGAGCAGGAAGATCTGCTCGGGTTCCTGGTCGTCATGGATGACCGGGTGGCGGACGCCTACTCCCCGGACGAGGTGCACCTGCTCGAAGGGCTCGCCCTGCAGATCGCCGTCGTCGTCGAGAACTCGAGGCAGTACCAGCGCATGCAGGCGCGGGATCGGCTCGCGCTGCTCGGGCAGATGGCCGCTGGGTTGGCCCACGAGGTCAAGAACCCCCTCGGCGCGATCAAGGGGGCGGCCCAGCTCCTCAGCGATCCGGGAGCGAGCAGCCTGGACGCGAACGACCGCGAGTTCGTCGGCATCATCCTCGAGGAGGTGGACCGCCTGGACCGGGTGGTGGGCTCCGTCCTCGACTACGCGCGGCCCGCCACGGGGGAGCCCGGTGAGCTCGACGTGAACTCCGTCGTCGAGCGGACCCTGCGGGTGCTCTCCTCCGAGAGCTCCGAGTGCCGCTTCGAGCAGCAGCTCGCTCCGTGGCTGCCGCCCGTGCGTGGGGACGCGGAGCAGCTCCGGCAGGTGCTCATCAACCTGGTCCGCAACGCCGTGCAGGCCATGCAAGGGAGAGGCACGGTCACGGTGTCCACCCGCGGCGGCGGGGAGGAGCCGACCTCGGCGCCCCGCTGGATCGACTCATCGGAGGACAACGAGGCGCCGCGCTGGGTCGAGATCACCGTGAGCGATCAGGGGCCGGGGCTGGACCCGAGGGTGATGAAGAATTTGTTCGTGCCCTTCGTGACGACGAAGGATCGGGGGACGGGGCTGGGCCTGGCCATCAGCCAGCGCATCGTCGAGGAGATGGGGGGGCGCATCGAGGTCTCCTCGCAGCCGGGGCAGGGCTCCGCGTTCTCCGTGGTCCTGCCGGCGGCGCAGAGCGCCGCGCGACCGCCCGTCGTCCGCCCGGCGGCCGGTCCAGGGCCGGCTCCGGCAGGCGCGCGCTCGCCGCTGGGCCCTCTGGGAGCCCTCCCGGAGCAGCCGGAAGGTCTCTCGTCGACCGAGCTCGACGACCCCGCTCCGCCAGCGGAGAGTGAGCTCCGACCCATCGAACGGAGGCGCCCATGAGGGCTGGCCCGGTCGGGGAAACCTTGGCTTTCGTCAACTGTTTGCGATCTTTGTGCTTTCTTGACCCTCGTGGCGTGCGCCGCCTATGCTTTTGGGCGCGTTCGCCGGCTCCTGCCGCCGTCGGGCGGGGCAAACGCCTACACTCCAGGATGGCCTCCAGCTCACCGTCGAGTTGGGTCAGGTCGTTGTGCCGCCGATGAACTCCTCGTCGAACTCCCCTGATGCCGGTCCTCCCGAGAGAGGGCGGCTCGCTCTCCGCTTCATCTCGGGGAAGTACCAAGGCGGAGAGTTTCCGTTGAGCGAGGGTGCGTCCGTCGTCGTCGGGCGCTCCAGCGATCTGGACATGGTCCTCGTCGAGGAGATGGTCTCCCGGAAGCACGCGCGGATCGAGGTGCGTCAGGGGGTCGTGGAGATCGAGGATCTCGGCTCCACCAATGGGACCTTCGTGAACGGGGAGCGGGTGGAGCGCGCCTCCCTGCGGGAGGGAGATCGCCTGCTGATCGGGACCAGCATCCTCAAGCTGGTGAGCCTCGACCAGCAGCAGGGCTCCTCGAACCTGCAGCGCGTCGCCTTCGGCAAGTCGACGGTCCGCCACTCGGGGACCTCGGGGGCGGCGCGGATGAGCGGGAACCTCGAGGAGATCCCCCTGCCGGATCTGATGCAGCTCTTCGGCACCTCCCGGAAGTCCGGGGTGCTGGTGATTCACTCCGCCGACGTGGGGCGGTTCGTGCTCCGGGACGGCCTGATCGAGGACGCCAGCATCGACGGTGTCCCCGAGATGAGCCCCCAGAAGGCGGCCTTCCGCATGCTGGCCTGGACTCAGGGCACCTTTGCCCTCGAGCCGCCCCGTGAGGAGCGCTCCGAGCACCCCCTGGACCTGTCGGCTCAGGAGTTCCTGATGGAAGGCTTCCGGCAGCTCGACGAGTTCAACAACCTCCGCCAGATGTTGCCGGCCCCCGACAAGCGGCTGACCTTGAAGACGCCCTTGGAGGCGCCGCTCCATGAGCTGGAGCAGAGCCAGCTGGACGTGCTGCAGCTCGCCATCAACTCGCCGAACCTCCAGGCGACCCTCGACAGGTCGCCGAAGTCGGATTTGGAGACTGCCCAGGCGATGCTGGCGCTGCTCCGCAAGGGCTACATCGAGCCGGTGGGGTGAGGGGCGCCTTCGCGGCGCGGCCCCGCGTCGTCGATGCCCGGCCAGCCGCGCCCGACGAGCCGCGCCCTGACGAGTGCCCCGGAGCTCAGGCTTGCGCGCGCGGCGGCTTGGTGCGGACCTCCACCGCGCGGGCGTGGGCTTCGAGCCCCTCGCTGCGGGCGAAGGCGGTGATGTCGTCGGCCTGGGCGGCCAGGGCGTGCTCGGCGTAGCTGATCACCGAGCTGCGCGAGACGAAGTCGTAGACCCCGAGGGGTGCGCCGTAGCGCGCCGCTCCGCCCGTGGGGAGCACGTGGGACGGACCCGCGAGGTAGTCTCCGGCGGCCTCCGGCGTGTAGTGGCCCACGAACAGCGCTCCCGCGCGGAGGATCCGGCCGGCGAGCTCGGAGGCGTCGTGGGTTTGCACCGCGACGTGCTCCACGGCGAGAGTGTTGGCGACGCGGGCCAGCTCGTCCCGGCTCGACACGACGAGGGCGAAGCCGTTTCGGCGCACGGACTCCACCGCCACCGCGCGGCGAGGTCGTCCCCGGCCGTCCGTCTCCGGGAGCGCCGCGAGCTGACGGGCCACGGCGGCGCTGGTCGCGCGGGCGAGGGCCTCATCGGTGGTCAGCAGCAGGGGGTAGGCGTCCTCGTCGTGCTCCGCCTGGGAGAGCAGGTCCGCAGCGACGACCTCCGGATCCGCCGAGTCGTCCGCGACCACGAGGATCTCGCTCGGCCCGGCGATGCTGTCGATGTCGACTTCGCCGAAGACGAGGCGTTTGGCCGCCGCGACGTAGATGTTCCCGGGGCCGACGATCTTGTCCACGCGGGGGACCGTCTCGGTGCCGTAGGCGAGGGCCGCCACCGCCTGCGCTCCGCCCGCGTCCACCAGCGCGGTGACGCCCGCCAGGTGACAGGCGGCGCGCACCTCGGCGCTCGTATCGGGGCTGGCGAGGTAGATCGCCTCGACGCCGGCGACCGCCGCGGGGACGGCGGTCATGAGGACGCTCGAGGGGTAACAGGCCTTGCCGCCAGGAGCGTAGATGCCCACTCGCGCGAGGGGGGTGACGCGGCTCGCCAGCGTGACGCCGTCCTTCTCGTACTCGAAGCTGCGCTGCTGGTCCGCCTGCCGCTCGTGGTAGTCGCGGATGCGCGCGGCGGCCGTCTCGAGGGCTCGCCGGAGCTCCGGCGCGAGGGAGGCGAGGGCAGCGGCCCCGCCGTAGTCGTGCACGACGAGCTCGGAGACGTCGCGGTTCTCGAAGCGCGCGACGTAGCGCCGCACTGCGGCGTCACCCTCGTTGCGCACCTCCCGCAAGATCTCTCGCACCGCGGGCTCGACGCGATCCAGGTCCGTCTCGCCACGCCGGCTCAGCTGCTCGAGGAGCCGCTCGAAGCCGCTCGTCCCTTCGAGCTCGATGGTGAGCGTGTCGTCCTTCATGTCCAGTGCCCGGCCTTCACCGCTGCGGGGTCGTACTCGCGGATCTTGGGGCCGAGCGCTTCGCGGAAGACCTCTTCATCGTCCATGTCGATGTCGTCGTCGGCGAAGCCGCCCGCCACCTGCATGCTGACCGCGAGGATCCGCAGGAACATGGCGAAGCTCGACGCGCAGAGCCGGGGTTGCCACGTGTCGGTGCCGCTCATCGCGGTGTACACCGGGCAGTCGCCCTCCGCGTCCGCCTCCGCCACGTCCAGGAAGTAGGGGTCTCCGAGCAACGAGCTGTGACCGATGATGACCCAGCTCGGACGCCACCCCGACGGACGGGGCTGCTCGATCCGCTCGCCCGACTCGTCGAGGGCGTAGCCTTTCTGCTCTTCCAGGAGCTCGCTCGTCGGGATCAAGCGGACCCGCTCCGCGGGGGTCCGCGTCTCCAAATCGAGGGGGTCACACTCCTTCAAGAAGTCCCGATAACGTCGCGGGAGTTCGAGCTTGGAGCGCAGGGCGGTGATCGCCGCCTCGTCGCCGTCGCCGAGGGAGAGGGGCACCGCTCGAGCCTCGAAAGCCTCTTTCAACGCGCTGATCGATTCCGCAAGATCGCTGTCCAAGGGGCGACCTACTTTCTGATGGCGTGCGCTCGTCCAGGCCCGCCCGGAGGTGGCACCGGAGCCGGCGCCGATGGTCGAAGGGTCGAGGTAACCTTTTAGTCGGGGTCCATTCGAAGGCAAGCCGAGCCCCTGGGGGAGAGGCCGGAAACCCCTTCAGCGTCGGCGATTTCGGCCTCCGCGGTGGTGGGCCGCCAGGGCGACGTAATCCAGCGGAGCCGGAACGCCCCGGGGTCGTGCCGCTTCCGCGGGCGCGCCCTCGGCTTCGGCTGCCTCCGCCTTGCGCAGCTCTTCGCTGATCCGGTCCGGCCAACGGGCGACCTCCGTGGGGGCCTCCGCGCGGGCGGCCCGAAGGGCCTCGAGCGCGCGTCCGTTCAGGTGGCCGCGGCGCTTCAGATCGAGGTAGCTCCGGGCGAGGGCGTCCAGGTCGAAGCGGAACTGATCGCAGAGCTCTTGGGCGACGCGGTAGGCCGCCACCGCAGGGAGATGACCGTCGTCCACCAGGATCAGCGCCGCCTGGGCGTAGTTGTAGAAGGGCACCAGGCGCGGCGTGTGGCTCGCGAAGCGCGAGGGCGGCGTTTGTTGATCCAGGTGGATGAGGATGCGGAAGCGAGCGCGGCCGCTGGCGGTGGTCCGCGCTTCCTCGTGTCGTCCGTCACGCTCGCGTCCTCCGTCGGCGTCTTTGCCGTCGCGGGGCGCCCGCAGGCTCCGCACGGCGGCGAGGCACTGCTCGGTGATCGCGGAGTCCACGCGCCCCGCGTGGAGCACCGTCTCGAGCTGCTCCATGTCGACCCGCCCCGAGCAGAGGTCCGCGTAGAGGGAGTACACGAAGGCATCGGCCTCCGAGTCGTCCCCGAGGAGGATCTCGGGGCAGGGGGGAACGCCCAGGACGTGACGCTCGCGCATGCGCGCCTCGAGGAGCGCAGGGAGCTTGTAGCTCAGCTGATCTTTCAGGGCTCGGAAGCGCAGGTGGAGCAGGTTCTGTAGGTTCGGTTTGAGCGTGAGCTCGTCGTAGAAGACGCCGTCGAGGGACAGGCGCTCGGCGATGGCGCGCCGCATCTGTCGCGGGCTCCCGCTGAGGATGTGGATGCGGGCTCCGACGTGGGCGAGCTCCCGCAACAAGCGCGCCGCGCCGGGGACGGCTCGCTTCTGATCCGGGCGCTCCAGCGCCGCGCGCAGGAGATCGCCGAGGGTATGGAACTCGGTGCGTAGATACGTCTTGTCGAGATCCCAGCGGGTGACGAGAGGGGGCGCCGGCTTCATGGGTCGGTGCGATGGCGCGCCGCGTTCCCGCGCCCGCTCATGGAGACGACCAGGCGCGCCGGGTGTCCGCAAGGGTCGAGGCGAGCTCGAGGGCGCCGGCGCTCTCGGCCACCAGGATGGCCTCGTCCAGACACCGGAGGGCATCGGCGGCACGGCGCCGTCCGTGGGCGACGTGCGCCAGCGCGCCGAGGATCTTGGCGCGGTCTTCGCTTGCGGGTCCGGCCAGGTCGAGGGCCTCCCGCAGGACGCCCTCCGCGTCCGCGAAGTCCCCGGCGCGGGTGAGGGAAGCCCCCAGTTTCCGGCTGAAGATGAGCACCGCGCGCAGCGGGTCGTCGAGCTCTCCCCGGGAGATCTCCTGTCGGGCGATCTCGAGGCAGCGTCGCAGCGCGAGCACCTCCGTCGCCGTATCACCACGGGCCGTCGCGCGGTCGGCGACTTGCTCCAGGAGCAGCAGCGCGCCGAAGGCTTGCTGGGAGAAGTAGGCGTGCTGAGTCCGCACCTCCAGGGGAGCGCCCTTGCGCTCCTCGAGCCGGAGGGCGCGGCGATGGAGCTCGCGCCGCACCTCCACCGGGATCCCGGCCAGGGCGATCTCGCGGATCAGGGGGTGTCGCGTGGAGAGCTCGGAGCCGACCTGAGTCACCATGCCGCGGGCGACCAGCGCCGCCACGGGCTCGTCGAGGGGCGGTTCGAGCTGCAAGATCTCGGCGATGTCCTCGGCGCCGGCGCGATCCCCCAACACCGCCAGAGCCTGCAGGATCCGGCGAGCGTCCTGATCGAGGGTGTCGATACGCAGGGCGATCAAGTCGACGAGCCTGCCCGGGAGCTGCCCGCCCCCCTCGATCTGGTGACGCATCGCCTGATCGAGATAGAGCGGCAGGAAGCGATCCCGCTGGGGCAGATCCATCTGCGGGCTGACGAGGAGGCGCACCTCCCGCGCGGGGAGCTCCTCGAGGACCCGGGCGACGGAGCGCTCCGCGCCCCAGCCGGATTCGAACCCCGGAACGTGGGAGCAGACGAACAGCGCCGGCACCGGCGGCGGCTCGCCGAGCACGTCGGCGAAGGCGTGGCGCGACGGCCCGTCGACCCGCTCCAGATCGTCGATGATGAGGATGGGCACGCCGCGCCCGTTCGAGGCGGCGCGCACCAGCGCCCAGCGCAGCGCGTCGGAGAGCGCGTGGCGTCGCTCCAGGGGGGAGAGATAGTTGTTGCGATCGTTGCCGAAGAGATCGCGCAGCCCGAGCACGGCCTCCGGGGCGGCGCCGGGGAAGGCCTCCTCGTCGATGGCCTGCTGATCCAGGCGCGCGAGCATGCGGATCGCTTCGGCGAGGGTGTGCCCGCTCACCCCCGCGAAGTACGGATCCGGACCCAGGGTGAACACCTTGTCCCCGAGCACGCTGCAGCGGCCGGCGAACTCCTCGAGCAGGCGGGTCTTGCCAGCGCCGGCCTCGCCCACGATACGCGCTGCCTGGACGACGGCGGAGACGGGGCGGCGCGCCTCGAGCCACGCGAGGTCGTCGTCCCGCCCGATGAACGGCACGCCCATCTGGATCGACTGCTCCCGGGGCAGGGGGGCGGCGCACTCACAGCAGTAACGCGCCGCGGGGACGCGGTAGCCGCAGGCCTCGCAGACGGTGTGCTCGCCCACCAGCAAGCTGGGCGGGAAGGCGGAGCTGCTGCTCGGTGGGGCGTCGTCGCCGAGATCCTCGACGGCTTGACGGAGGGCCTGCGCCAGCTCGTGAGCGTCCTGGTAGCGTTGGGCGGGGCTCTTCGCGAGGGCCTTCTTGACGACCTCCGCGAGCGCCGCGGGGATCTGCCGCTTGGGGCACACTTGCCGCGGATCGGGCGCGGGGATCGACATGTGCATCATGACGACCTGGGTCGGCGCCTCGGCTTCGAAGGGGAGACGCCCCGTCAGGAGCTGGAACAGAATGACCCCCACGGCGTACAGGTCGCTCCGCCCGTCGATGGTGTCGCCGCGGCCCTGTTCGGGGGACATGTAATCCGGCGTCCCGCAGACGATGCCCGGGCTCGTCACGCTCGTGCTCTTGGGATCGGCGCGTAGCTTGGCGAGGCCGAAGTCGACGACCTTGACGAAGTCGCCGCCTCGGCGCAGGGGCTGCAGGATGATGTTCTCGGGCTTGAGGTCCCGATGCACGATCCCGAGATCGTGCGCCTCCCCGAGGGCGGCCAGCACCTGGCCGAGCACGTCGACGATGCGGGAGAAAGGCAGCGGCCCCTCTTCGTAGGCGACCTGAGCGAGGTCCTTGCCGCGCAGGAACTCCATCACGAGATAGGGTTGCCCCGCCTCGGTGCGGCCGAAGTCGAAGACGGCGACGCTGTTCGGGTGGTTCAGCTGGCTCGCGGCCCGCGCCTCCGTGAGGAAGCGGGCGGCGGAGTTCTCGTCGGCCATCAGGTGCGGGTGCACGATCTTCACGGCGACCGTACGCCGCAGAACGCTCTGCTCCGCGCGATAGATGCGTCCCATCCCGCCGACCCCGATCAGGTCCAGGATGTGATGTCCGCCGGGGAGCGTGGTCCCCACGAAGCGGTCTTCCTCGGGGGCGATGATCTCGGTGATGGGAAAGCCGCACTGGGGGCAGTACTGGTGCCCGGGGGCGCACGTCTCCTTGCACTGCGGGCAGGGCCGCGGCTGGCCGTCTCGAGGCAGGGCGTTCGCTGTCGTTCGCTGCGAGGTGGGGCGGGTCATGACCGTGGGTCGCGGGCTTCGGTGCCGCTCGTAGGTGGGCCGAACTCCCACCCTACAGGGCTTTTGCGGCATTGTCGCCGATCGCCGAGACGCCCGCTTTTTGCCCCCGAGGGCGTGCGCGAGCAAGCGCGTCGGTCAGTGGGGAGGAGGGTCGAAACATGTGCCGGGCTGGTGGCGGTGGTGGGAGTGGCGGTGGGCGCACGTCGGAGACCCGTGGCGGAGGACCCATGGCGGAGGACCCGAGGACGGCCGCCCCCTTGGTCGCTGCGGCAGAAGCACGTAGCCTGTGGTGATGGATCGGAATCGGGTGCGTCTCGGAGAGTTGCTGGTGGGAGCGAAGATCATCACACCCGAGCAGCTCGAGGAGGTGCTCGCCCTGCAGGCCAGCGACAAGCGACGCCTGGGCGCCCTCCTGGTCGCGAGCGGCTACGTCACGGAGACCCAGGTCACCCAGGTCTTGAGCCAGCAGCTGAGCGTCCCGTGGGTGTCGCTCCACCACATCGATTTCTCGCGCCAGCTGCTCAACCTCGTGCGCCGCGAGCTGGCCGAGCGCCACTGCCTCATCCCCATCTACGTCCGCCGCTCCCGGCACCAGAAGGACACGCTCTACGTCGCCATGGACGACCCCACGGACCTGGAGGCGCGCGCCGAGGTGGAGCTGTACGCGGGCTTGCCGGTGCGTCCGATGATCGCGCCGCCGTCCGAGATCCGCTCGGCGATCCGCGTCTACTACGGGGGGCAGCCTCCGCCGGTTCCCGCGCGCCCCGCGTCGGCGCAGATGGCCGTGGCCCCGGAGCAGGTCGCCGTACCCTCGGGCGAACCCCAAGGCGCGGATCCCACCCAAGGGAGAGCTGCGGTCCTCGATGGCTCCGCTGCACCGAGCCCTGCCGCGCCGAGCCCTGCTGCGCCGAGCCCTGCCGCGCCGAGCCCTGCTGCGCCCGGGGCCCCCCGGGTTGCGTCGGAGCCCCCGACGGCGCAGGCGCCCTCGACGCCCGCTCCCCCCGACGCCGAGGCTCGTGGCCCCTCCCAGGCGCCCCCCTCACCCGAGGAGGCTGCTCCCTTCTCCGACGACGAGCCGAAGAGCTCGCCAATGGCCTCGCGGGAGCCGTCGATGCCTGCCCCTCCCGCGGACGACGGCGCGAAGATGGTGACGCTCACGTTGCTGGACGGCACCCAGCTGATCCTCCCCGCCGCCGCGGGGCGCGTCTCGCGTCCCGAGGGGACGGCGGACATGACCGCTGGAGATCTCGTCGCCGCGCTCCGGGCGCACGCGTCCGGAGCGGACACGTCGGCGGTGCTCGGCAGTGAGATCAATTGGCAGCGTGTGTGCGCCGCGCTCCTTTCGATATTGCTACGGAAGCAGCTCATCGCGGACTGGGAGTTCGTGGACGAGCTGCGGCGCTGACCCGCGGATCGGATCTCGGATCGTCGAGAGCGACGGCGTCGTCGGATCCGGCTCCGCTGCGGTCGAGTTTGCGGTCGAGCTCGGCTGCGGCGTGTCGTGCGTGAGGACTCCATTTGACGCCATCGGGCGCATGGCTCTAAAGGGCCCCCATGCGGGTTCGTGGATCGACGTGCGCTCTGGTGATCTCCTCGCTGCTGCTCTCGGCGGCTTGCTCGAGGCAAGGACACCCGCCGCTGACGGTGTCCTCCGCGGGAGAGCCGACCTACGCCGCCCGGTATCCGGACGGGCTGACGATCCAGAGGGGCTGGTTCGCCGAGTACGAGACCTCCGTCCAGTCCAGCCTCGAGGAGATGCAGGGGTATCCGGACGCGCTCGAGGGAGCCGATCCGGAGATCGTGCTGGAGATCGTCACGGCTGCCGACGCCGCAGGGCGCAGCAGCGCCTACGCAGCGCGGTTCGCGGAGGCGGAGCGGATCGATCGCTTCTTCCACGAGGAGAAGGGCGAGGTGGGCAAGCAGCTGGCGGGTTCCGTGCGCTACGCCGTCAAGCAGAAGGGCGCCGGGGACGAGGTGGTCGACGCGGCGGGCTCCGCCGCCGTCTATGGGTTGGAGAGGGCGGTCGCGAAGCGGCTCGAGGAGCGGACGCGGGCTCTGAACGAGGCGCATCGTTCGTTGGAGGAGCACGAGGAGGCGCTCGGCAAGGCGAACGTCGAGAAGCTCCAGAATCAAATCGACACGATCAGCCGAGCGAGCTACCTCGTCCATGTCGGTATGATCGAGCTGCGCCGGGATCTCGAGGCGCGGGTGGCGGAGGGGAGCGAGGTCCGCGCGACCCTCGATCGAAACATCGACGAGCTGCGAGCGCGGGCGGAGGACACTGCCCGGACCGACAAGCAGCGGGCCCTCGCGCAGAAGCGCCTCGCCGTGGTGCAAGCGGCGCGCGAGCGCCTCGACGCGGAGCTCGAGGGAGCCGAGGCCGGGCTGGCGGAGATGGAGCAGCGCGAGCGACAGCTCCAAGAGGACTATTCCAAGGCTCTGGACGAGCTGAAGCGACGGCTCCGGGAGCGCGCGGACAGCAGCACGCCCCAGTGAGGCGCGCAGCTCCCGAGGCGTGACACGCTCGGGCGTGGGGGGGACGCTCTCCTGGCGAGGGGAAGATTTCCCGCTCATGCTTCAAGAGATGACCGTGGGGTGGCCGTGACCTACCGATCGGCCCCGCGGGGGCCGATCTCGGAGGGGGTTTCCCGCTTGCGGGCGGGCGATGGAGGGATCCGTCCGTCGGACGTCGTCGTGGGACACCTGGTCGAGGCGGCGACCTCCCTCGGCGCCGCCTTGAGCGTCGAGCAGGTCGCGGAGGCAGCGGTCCGTGAGGCGCGTCGCGCGGTGGGGGCCGACGCGGGATCGTTGTTCGTGCCTCGCGGGGACGGCCGCGCGCACGTGGTCGCCGCCGTCGGCTATGCGCCGGAGTTCGTCGAGCGGCTCGAGGAGATCACGGGCGGGCCCAGGGGGCCCGCGGCCGATTCTCTGCGTGAGCGGCGCGCCCTGATTTTTCCGACCCACCGGGAGCTGGAGGAGGCGTATCCCCAGCTCGTGGCGGGAGGGCTCCGCCGGGGGACGCTCGTCGCCTGGCCCCTCCTCGTGGGCGAGCGGGCGGTGGGGAGCCTCCTCTTCGGGTACGCCGCCGAGCACGCCTTCGGGCGTGATCGGGAGATCGTGCTCGAAGCGCTCGCTGGTCAGTGTGCGCAGGCCCTGGAGCGGGTCCGTCTCTACGAGGCGGAGCGGGTCGCGCGAGCAGAGGCGGAGCGGCTGCGTGCGGAGGCGGAGCTGCTCTTCGAGCTCACCAGGGCGGTGAACCGCGCGAGCAGCATCGCGGAGCTGTACGGACCAGCGCTGGACGCGCTCGAGCGGGGCTTGAGCCTCGAGCGGGCGTCCGTGCTGTTGTTCGATCCCGACGGGGTGATGCGGTTCAAGGCGTGGCGCGGGCTCTCGGAGGAGTACCGCCGGGCCGTGGAGGGGCACTCGCCCTGGGGCCCGGAGGAGCGCGAGGCCCGCCCCTTCGCGGTGGCGGACGTTCTCGCCGATCCCACGCTGCGCCCCTACCACGACAAGTTCGAGGCGGAGGGCATCCGCTCCATCGCCTTCATCCCCCTGGTGCACGAGGGCAGACTGCTCGGCAAGCTCATGCTCTACGAGCGCGAGCCGCGGACCTTCACGGAGCGCGAGCTGCGGTTGGCCGAGGCCATCGCCAGCCAGATCGCGCAGGCCGCGGCCCGCGCGCGGCTCTTCGAGCGCGAGCGAGAGTCGCGGGCCATCGCCGAGCGTCACGCGGACAGCATGCAGCGCCTGCAGCAGCTCACGGCTCAGCTGTCCGGCGCCGTCGATCCCGAAGACGTCGCCGAGATCGTGATCGACTGCGGCAGCGCGCTGGTCGGCGCCCTGCGGGGAGGCCTCTGGCTGGTGGACGAGGACGCGCGAGAGCTGCGCCTGCTCCGAACGTCCGGGTACCCGCCGGCCTGGGTCGATGGCTTTGGCAGCCTCCCGCTGGAGCGGGGCAATCTCATCGTCGACGCCTACCTGGATCGCGCGCCCGTGTGGATTCCTTCCCGCGAGGAGTACGCCAGGCGTTACCCCGCCCTCGAGGCAAGCACCCGAGAGGCTCGGCTCCCGTCGGAGCTCGCCATCGCAGCCGTCCCCCTGTGGGCGGGCGATGCCGCGATCGGAGCGCTCGCGTTCACCTTCCCGGGGACGGTGCGGTTCGACGAGGAAGGCCGGGCGTTCTTGGAGGCCCTCGCACAACAAACCCACCAGGCGATCGAGCGCGCGCGACTCTACCGCGCCGAGCAATCGGCCCGAGCCGAAGCGGAGGCGGAGCGGAGCCGCGCGGCCTTCCTCGCGGAGGCGAGCGCGCTGTTGTCCGCGTCGCTCGACTATCAGGTCACCCTGCAGAAGGTGGCGCGGTTGGCGGTGCCGGCCGTGGCGGACTGGTGCACGGTGGACGTCGTCGACGAGAGCACCGGCGCGATCGAGCCCGTGGTCATCGCTCCCGCGGAGCCCGCCCTGGAAGCCCTCGCCCACGAGCTGCGTCGGGGCTTGCTCGCTTCGCCGGGAGTCGACGTGGGGATCCACCAGGTGATTCGGACGGGCGCGTCCGTCTCGTTCCAGCAGGTCGACGACGAGCTGTTGCGGCGTGTCGCTCGGGACCCTGCGCACCTCGAGCGGCTCCGCGCGATCGGCGTCCGCTCGTGCCTCCTGGTCCCGGTGGGTGCGCGGGATCGTGTCTTCGGCGCGCTCACCCTCGTCTCCGCGGCGTCCGGGCGGACCTATCGGGACGCGGATCTGCAGATGGCCGAGCAGCTGGCGCGCCGCATCGGCGTGGCGATCGACAATGCGCGCCTCTATCAGCAGGCCATCGGCGCGGTGAACCTCCGGGACGAGTTCCTGTCCGTCGCTGGGCACGAGCTGAAGACACCTCTCACGGCGCTGCTCCTGCAGAGTGAGCTGCTCCTGGCCGCTCAGGGCGGCGGGGCCCCCGCGCGGGGCCTCTCGGAGGCGCTGAATCGGGTGCAGCGCAACGCACGGCGTATCTCCACGCTGGTGGACGAGCTGCTCGACGTCTCTCGGATCACCTCGGGGCGCCTGGAGCTCCACCTCGAGCCGGTCGATCTCCAGGAGCTGATCACCGAAGTCGTCGCCCGGGAAGCCGAGAGCTCCCGGCGGGTCGGCTGCACCATCGAGCTCGACCTCGGGGAGGGACTCGTCGGACGCTGGGATCGCCTGCGCGTGGAGCAGGTCGTGACGAACCTGCTCACGAACGCGATGAAGTATGGGGCCCACGCCCCGATCCGGATCGCCGCGCGGCGCTGGGGGGACGAGGTCCGCCTGAGCGTCCACGACCAGGGCATCGGCATCGCGGCGGCGGATCAGGCGCGCATTTTCGAGCGCTTCGAACGCTCCGTGTCGTCGCGGAAGTTCGGGGGGCTCGGGCTCGGGTTGTGGATCGTGAGGAAGATCGTGGACGCACACCACGGGAAGATCGGTGTGGTGAGCGAGCCGCAGCAGGGATCGGAGTTTTGGGTGGAGCTGCCCGTGAGCGTCGCGGCGGCGTCGGCTCCCGAGCGCTCGGAGGGATCGTGAGCGCGACTCGGGGTACGGTGCTCGTGATCGAGGACGACGCGGACGTGCGGGAGGTGCTCGCGGACGTGCTCCGCGCCCACGGCTACACGGTCGTGACGGCCGGCGACGGGGAAGACGGTCTGCGCGCGGCTCGCGGCGCCCCGCCAGGGCTGATCCTCCTGGACCTGATGATGCCGCGGATGAGCGGCTACGAGTTCCTCGAGGTTCGCGCGACGGACAGGGAGCTCCGGGCCATCCCGGTCATCGTGTTGACGGCGGACCGATCCGCGAACGACCGGCTGAGTGACGGCGGGGCGGCGTTGGTGTTGAGTAAACCCCCGGCGCTCGACCAGTTGCTCGACAGCGTCACTGCCCTGTGTCGGGACCGGGCCGCGACTGGCTGAGGGCTTCGCCCAGCCTGGGTCCTGCCCGCGCTCTGCGATTTGCGCTCCGGCGTGCGCGCCGTGGGCTCAGCGGCTCCAGCTGCTGCGGCGGTGGGCGAGCACCCAGGGGCTCGTCGCGGCGGCGCTGGCGCCCGACGGGCGCAGGGCGCTGGTCTGGGAGGCGTGGTGCTTCAAGGCGGCGAGGGCCGCCAGCTGCGCCGCGCTGGGCGTCGCGGGGCTCCCCAGTACGTCCGCGAGGTTCTCGTCCAGGAACCGAGTGTCGTGCCGATCCTCCACGAAGGCTTCGTGGGCGAGCACGCGTCGGAGGAAGTGCACGTTGGTGGCGATGCCCGTGATCCGATACTCGGACAGGGCGCGCAGGGCCCGGCGTAGCGCCTGCCCTCGATCCCTGCCGTGGACGATGAGCTTCGCGACGAGCGGGTCGTAGTCCGCCGGGATGAGCTGACCGGCGCGAGCCCCTTCGTCGTTGCGAACACCGGGTCCCGCGGGGAGCACGAGCTTGTCGATCCGGCCGGGGCTGGGCAGAAAGCCCTGCTCCGGATCTTCTGCGTAGATCCGACACTCGATGGCGTGCCCCGAGCGCGGCGGAGGAGCGCTCAGGCGGAGCGGCTCCCCGCAGGCGATCCGCACCATCTCCTCGACGAGATCGACGCCGGTGCACGCCTCCGTGATCGGATGCTCCACCTGGAGACGCGTGTTCATCTCGAGGAAGTAGAGCTCTCCCGTCGGGGCGAGCAGGAACTCCATCGTGCCGGCGGACCAGTAGCCGATCGCTTGCGCCCCGCGCACGGCGATCCTCCCGATCTCGTCGACGCGCTCCGGGGCGAGGGCCAGGCAGGGGGTCTCCTCCACGATCTTCTGGTGTCGGCGCTGCAGGGAGCAATCGCGCTCGTAGAGGTGGACGACGTTCCCGTGGCGATCGCCGAGGAGCTGGACCTCCACGTGGCGCGCGCCGTCGAGGAGCTTCTCCATGTACACGGCGTCGTTGCCGAAGGCGCTGCGCGCTTCGCTCTTGGCGCGCTCCAGCGCCTCGGGGAGCTCCGCCTCCGAGTGGACGCGGCGCATGCCCTTCCCGCCGCCGCCCGCGGATGGCTTCAGCAGGACAGGATAGCCGATCGCGCTCGCGCTGCGCCGGGCGTCTTCGAGGTCACCCGCGGGACCCCCAGGAATGATGGGCACCCCGGCGTCGCGCATCGCCTCCCGGGCCTCGACCTTGAGCCCCATGCGGCGCATCGCGGCGGCGGGGGGACCGATGAACTCGAGCTGGGCGTGGGCGCAGGCGTCCGCCAGCTCGGGCGACTCCGACAGGAAGCCGTAGCCGGGATGCAGCGCGTCACAGCCGGCCTTCCGCGCCACCGTGAGCAAGCGCTCCACGTTCAGGTAGCTCTCCACCGCGGGAGCGGGGCCGATGGGGAAGGCTTCGTCCGCGGCGGCGACGTGGAGGGCGTCTCGGTCCGCCTCCGAGTAGACCGCGACGCTCGCGATCCCCATGTCCCTCAGGGTCCTGGCGATCCGGACGGCGATCTCGCCACGGTTCGCGATCAGCACTTTGCGCAACGGCTTCATGAATCGTATCGCCCCACGGAGGACACGACCTACGGCCTCCGTCGGGTCTTATACAGCGGCGCGCGGGGCGTGGCGCGGCCAACGAAGGGCGGCGGGCCCGGATCGCGGCTCCCCGGAGCCGGCACCGGCCCACCGAAATCACGCTGGACACACCGGAGGCCCGGAGAAATCCGGCGCTGGAGCGGGCCGTCGACGCGGCCGGGGTCGCCGCCGCCGTCTCGGCGCGCTCGCTTGGGCCGCGGCTTTCGGTCTATAGGGGCTGGACGATGGGCAGGGCCGACGAAGAACGAGTCATCGGCGTCGCGGAGCTGGCGCGACGCCTGCGCATCACCCTCGAGGGCATGAGCGGCACCGACTGGGTGGAAGGCGAGATCGGCGGCTTCAAGCGGGCCCCGAGCGGGCACTGCTACTTCACCCTCAAGGACGAGCGGGCGGACGCGTGCATCGAGTGCGTGATGTACAAGTTCCAGGCGACGCGGGCCCGCGCCGTGCTCAGCGAAGGTGCGCGGGTGCAGCTGCGAGGGCGCGCGACGGTCTACGAGCGGCGGGGACGTCTGCAGTGGGTGGCGGAGGCGGCGCGGCCCGCGGGGCGTGGCGCGCTGCTGGAAGCTCTGGAGCGGCTCAAGCGCCAGCTCGCCGCCGAGGGGCTCTTCGACGCTCGGCGGAAGCGTCCGTTGCCGCCAGATCCGCGCGTCGTGGGTGTGGTCACGAGCCGGAGCGGCGCCGCGGTGCACGACATCTGCACGGTCGCGCTCCGGCGGGGGCGGGTGCGGGTGGTGGTGAGCCACGCCACGGTGCAGGGAGAGGGCGCCGCGCGGAGTCTGCTGGAGGCTCTCGATCGCATCGAGGCCTACCCCGGGTTGGACGTGATCATCATCGGCCGCGGTGGCGGATCCGGGGAAGACCTCATGGCCTTCAACGACGAGCGTGTGGTCCGGCGAGTGTCCCGCTGCAAGGTGCCGGTGGTGAGCGCCGTGGGACACGAGATCGACACCTCGCTCACGGATCTCGTGGCGGACCGTCGCGCGGCCACGCCGTCCGAGGCCGCCGAGCTCGTCGTGCCGAGCCTGGAGGAGCGGCGGCAGACGATCCGAGGCTACCAGCGGCACCTGCGGCGCGCGATGGTCAGCCGCCTCCACGAAGAGCGGCTGCGCTCCGAGCGGTTGGGGCAGCGGCTCAGCGATCCTCGGTTCCTGATCGCCGCGCGGCAGCAGGATCTCGACGAGCTGCGAGGGCGTCTGGAGGCGGCTCTCCGGCGCAGCCTCGCCCAGCGACGAACGCGCCTCGAGCAGCAGCATCGGCGGCTCGCCCTCCATCACCCCCAGGCGGTCCTCGCCCGGGCGCGGGGAGAGCTGACCCCCTTGAGCGGTCGCCTGACGGCGGCGATGGCGCGGGTGCTCGACCGCTGTCGTGCGCGCCTCGGGAGCGGCAGCGCGGCGCTCCAGGCCCTCTCCCCCCTCGCCATCCTGGGTCGAGGCTACGCCCTGGCGACCCGCGCGGGGGGGATCCCGATCCGCTCGGTGGAGGAGCTCGCGCCCGGGGAACGCGTGGAAGTACGCGTACGTACAGGGGCTTTCGCTGCCGAGGTCACCTCCGTGCTGTCGACGGTTGAAAACGCGGGCGGCTTGGACCATGAGTGGCCGGCCGGCGCCCGTGGGGAGTCGGGGGAACTCGGATGAGCGAGCGCTTTCTACTCATTGGCCATCCCGTGGCCCACTCGCTCTCGCCGGCGATTCATGGGGCTGCCTACGAAGCCCTGGGCCGCGCGGGGCGGTACGAGCTCGTCGACGCGCCGGACGAGGCCGCGGTCGCCGCGCTGGTGGAGCGCTTGCGGAGTGGTGACATCCAGGGCGCGAACGTCACCGTGCCCTGGAAGCGGCTCGCGCTCTCCCTCGCGGACCGCGTCGATGAATCGGCGCGGGACGTCGGAGCGGCCAACGTCCTCGCCCGCGCGCCAGACGGCGCCGTCGTCGCCTACAACACGGACGCGCCGGGGCTCGCGCGGGAGCTCGCCGAGCTCGTGGACGAGCTCGGCGGTTGGGGGAAGGCGTCGGGCGCCTGCGTCTTGGGGAACGGCGGTGCCGCCCTCGGGGCGGTGGTGGCGTGCCGCCTCGCCGGCGCCAAGCGGATCCTGGTGACGGCGCGGGCGTTCCGCGCGACCGAGGATCCCCTGAGCTGGTCGCGTGCCGCGGCGCTGCGGCGCCTGGGGGCGGAGCTGCTGCCCTGGCCGGAGCCTCGCGAGGGGGGCGGGCAGGGTGTCCAGCTCGCCCCGGAGCAGCTCGACGGGATCCAGCTCGTCGTGCAGGCGACGAGCGCGGGCATGCACGGCGCCGATCCCGGTGAGGGGATCGGTCACCTCGTCCCCTGGACGCAGGTGCCGCGGCTGGCTGCCTACGACCTCGTCTACAACCCGGAGCAGACGCCCTTCCTCCGCAGGGCCGTGGAAGCCGGACACCTCGCCCGCGGCGGGCTCGGCATGCTCGTGCGTCAGGCAGCGCTCGCCATCGAGATCTGGTGGGGCACGCTCCCCCCGCTCCCGCCTCTGCGACGGGCCGCGGCCCATGCCCTCGCCGCCCGCGCCGCGAAGGAACCGGGGGACGCGGGACGATGAAGACCCGGGAGAAGGTCACCTGGCGGGGCCCGATCGACGGCCCTTGGCCCATGGTGCACGTGGGCGGAGACCTCGAGCTCGCGGAGCGGGAGTGGCTGCACACCAACGGCGCGGGCGCTTACGCCATGAGCACCGTGGCGCTCATGCACACGCGGCGTCATCACGGCTTGCTGGTGGCGTCGCTCGGGGCTTTGGAGCGTCACGTCGTCATCAGCCACGTGGAGACGACGGTGGAGGCGGAGGGGCGCACCTATCGCCTCTCTACCCATCAGTTCCCGAACGTCGCGCCCACGCCCGGATACCGGCATCTCGAGACCTTCGCGCAGGATCCGTTGCCGCGCTGGGTGTTCGCCGTAGGGCGCGGGGCCCTCGAGCGCACCCTGTGCCTGGTGCGCGGGCACAACGCGGTGGTCCTCGGCTTCACCTGGACCGGCAAGGACGTCGCGCGGTTGAAGCTGCGTCCGCTCATGCCCCTGCGGCTCTCCGAGGAGCTCACGCGGGAGCACGGGGCGATGCTGCAGACGGTGACGCTGCGGCCCAACGAGGTCGACGTGCAGCCGGTCCTGCGCTTGCCGAGCGTGCGGTTCCTGCACTCCGGCGTGTTCATGGGCTCGCCGGATTGGTGGCGGCGCTTCGAGTACCTGGAGGATCGGGGACGATACGAAGACTTCCAGGAGGACATGTGGAGTCCGGGCATCTTCGAGGTGGAGCTGTTCCCTGGGCGCACCGAGTACCTCGTCATCGCCGTCGGTGAGCTCCCCGATCGCACCCCCGCCGAGCACGTCATGGACGCGGCGGCGCACGTGCTCGCCCAGGATCCGGGGCAGGAGTGGGAGCCGATGGCGCGCGCCCTCAGCGTCGCCGCGGATCAGTTCGTGCTCGAGCCGGAGGGCGCCATCGTGGCCGGCTACCCGTGGTTGGATGTCTGGGCGCGGGACGTGGCCCTCGCGCTGCCGGGGATCCATCTCGCCCGCGGTCGTCTGGAGCAAGCCCGCTCCTGCCTGCGCTACCTCTGCGGTCAGCTCGTCGGAGGGCTGCTCCCGAACCGGCTCTCCTACGGTCCGACGACGACGGCGCTGCGCCCGCCCGTCCCCGCGGATCCAGAGCCCGCCCTCGACGCCACCCTCTGGTTGTTCGAGGCTGCTCGGCACTGGGCCATCCAGGCGGGGCCCGGCGATCCGTTCGTGCGTGAGGAGGTCTTCCCCGCCCTCCGAGAGGTCTACGAGGTGCTCACGGGCGGCGGCTCCGAGTTCGCCTGGATCACCCCGGAGGGTTTCCTCGAGAACGCCGGGGAGGGGGCGCTGACCTGGATGGACGCGCGCAGCGACGCGGGGCCCGTGACCCCGCGCCACGGGCTGGCGGTGGAGCTGCAAGCCCTGTGGTCGCGGGCCTGCGACACCCTGAGCGCCTGGGCGCGCGACGCGGGCGACCCCGATCTGGAGGCTCGTGCCGCGGCCAGTCGGGACGCGGTGCGGGCGAGCTTCCGCGATCGATTCTGGTGTCATCAGACGAGCTATCCCTTCGACTGCGTCAGCGGCGCGCGCCACACGGGTGACGCCTGGGCGGATCCGTCGATCCGCCCCAACGCGCTCATCGCGCTGGCGGTCGATCCAGAGCTGTTCGAGCCGTGGCAGCGCCGCGCGGTGGTCGAGCGCTGTGAGCGAGAGCTGCTGACCCCTCGCGGCCTGCGCAGCCTGTCTCCCACCGAGCCCGCTTACGTCGGCCACGTGGGGGGGACCGTGGCGGAGCGCCAGGCGTCCTATCATCAGGGTCCGGTCTGGCCGTACCTGCTCGGGTACTACGCGCGGGCGAGCCTGCTCGTGTACGGGGACGACCCGACGACCCCGGAGCGGCTGCGCAGTCTCGTCGAGAGCGCCCTCGAAGAGGGCGTCGTGGTCGGGCAGGTGGCTCAGATCACCGACGGGGACCCGCCACATCGCTGGCGTGGGTCCCCTGCTCAGGCCACCAGCGTGGCCGTCCTCCTCGACCTCCTGGTGAACGTCCTGCCCCGCAGTCC
>Ga0207873_1001235_pt1 | contig 25415 bp, 22 predicted proteins | sample BGWIniCompost_FD_187373 | JGI IMG/M metagenome (GOLD analysis project Ga0207873, IMG submission 187373) | Cellulose adapted compost microbial communities from Newby Island Compost Facility, Milpitas, CA, USA - BGW Initial Compost (SPAdes)... ...
AGCCCCCCCCCCCTTCACTTCATCCCCCTTGTGCTGCAAAGCACCGCAGCGGGGGCGTAAACAGGAGTGAAGGGGGGTGCTGCTTCGCACGCAGAAGGGGGGACCAGGATAATTAATAAGTAGAGTTTTTTTGCCATTCTTTTACTTTAACTTCTCTAGTAGCCCCCCTCGATTTATATATAGAAATAGTAGGGGGTGGGGACCAGGTTAAAGTAACATAATATTTATTGGCTAGTCGTTGAACCTTTATATATGTCATAAACATATATACTTGGCAGCAAGTTTTCTTTTTAAAGGTTATTACCTAAAAAGATTTTCTTGCTATTTACTCTAATGTAAATTTATCTTATATATATTATACTATAACAAAAACATATCCGTTGTATGCGTCTCCTGTGATTAAGCATTCCTTAATTCTATTTCTAGAAATTTTTAGATCTTTAGCACATTCCGATATACTATCATATATCTTTCTATTATTTTCTTTATCGACGGCTGCAATTTTAACTGATTCACTAACTAATCTAGTAGTATTTCTAATGTATCGGATTCCTTCTTTTATTTCATAAGGACTTTCTATTAAATAAAGTTTAGATAATAATTCATCTATTTCTGATAATGAAATACGATTTTTATTCTCATATAGTTTAGTATTAGTAGTTAATCTATATTTATTCATATGCATCTTTATAGCATCAAATAAATATTTACCTTCTAATATAGTATGGTAACCTTTATAATAAATGTCCACCAGTTTTAATCATAACGAAAAATCTTGAGCTTTTAAAGTTCTTAATAAAATAATTCCATTATCATACAATAATGGTATTAAATTTTCTCTAAGCTCTTGCACTTTATTAATTTCCAATATTACAGTGGGGTTACTATTAACTCTATCTACTCTTTGTGAACTTAATAAAACATTACCTACATTAAGAAATTCTCTTATCTTATTATACAATTCTAATTCTTTAACGTGATTTTCTAATTTAAATCTAGGTACGTATTTATTAGTTGAAAAAGTAGCTTCTGCATCTATAAATCCGGCTAATCAATATTTAGTTATTTCCAGGGGCTCCGCCCCTAGAACTAGGTATTCATTTACCTGACATTCTTTGCATTTCTTTTTGATAAGCCATTATGTCTAATTTACCTTTATCAGATAAATGACTTTTATCTTTAGTCAATAGCACCGCTTTCTTAAATAATTCATAATGATGAAATTTTGAACTATTAAGATTTACATAGTCAAATATAGGTGTATTATAACATGTAATAATGAATTTTTATCATTAACAAAATAGTTTATTTTATTTTGAGATTTAGAAATATGACCACATCGCAAAGTCTTCATAATATATTCTAACACCTCTATTTCATCTTTATGTAGACCTATTTGAAATGTAAATTGAACATTTTTAAAAGTATTATCCGTTAAACCTGCTAATTTAATATTAAAGTTACCTTCCCCCTCTGTAAATCCTACAAATCATTCTATAAATTCTTTACTTAAGGAATAAGAAATAACCTTATCTGCAAGAGGTAAAGTAATCAATAATTCATTATTGTTAATACTACTAGAAGAGATTTTAAAATCAGCAGCAATCTGCGTTTTATGTATAATATATATAAAAATAAAAAGGGCTACTGTTATAATTAACCCCTTATATATATATTTGTTAACGGATTTAATTTCTAAATCCTTCAATAATTTTCATTATTGTTCAGACTATATCACTTGTATAATATATTAAATATTATACAATAAAATTTGCAAGATAGGAAATCTATCTTTTTAGTCGTTGAACCTAAATTATTAGAAATTATTTTAATATTCTAATAATATTTGGCTGCATATTGTCTAGGCCCGGAGGGCCTAGAGTTCTATGCATTTAACCTTATTTGCTATTAAATTATTAATATTAATATTTAATTAATATTAAGAATTAAAAGGGCCTCCACGTTATTTTCAATATTGTAATTTGTCGTGCATTCTACATTCTTCCTCTGTTCATACCAGATTTTAAAGATTTTATTTTCTTGAGACCGTCAAGAGTTAAATGTGATTTGTTTTCCATAAGTTTAGCTATTTCACAGAAATCCCTAAAATCCTTAGACTTTATTCCATGTAAAGGGTAATTTTGGAAAAAAGGAATTATTTTGTCTCTAATATCACTAAATTTATATATAACAAATCTTACCTCAATAGGTCTTGTTGAAACTTTTTCTATTCTACCACAATTTAAGTAATCTATAAGCTTACTTAATAAAAGCTCATCTCTTACATGTTGAGTTATAGAGAATGTCAAGATAACCTGATAACCAGTTAAATATTTTTTAGCTTTTTTTGTGTTAACATAGAAACAACCTTCTCCGTCCACGAAACCTGCTAGTCAATTTGGATCAGGTATTGTTTCAGAGTTAATTGTAGGACGTTCAGCAGGGATAACATCTAAAAACTCAGACTTTAATTTGTCAGACAATCCTCAATTTATTGCTGCTTTTAGTCCTATGATATCTTGAATTCCGCTAATATCTGATTGCACATTTAAATTTAACATCTCAATAGCCTGTTTAAATAAAAGGTAATCCGCCTTTTTTTGAGTTATTAAAGGATATTGATCAAAATGAGGTATAATTACATTAGTTAAATCTCGACGTGACTGTACACTATAAATTACATTATTTAAATTTTCATTCTCTGTGATATTACCTACCCCAAAAAAGGCGTGTATTTCTCTTAATAGATACAAATCTCTACTGTGCAATTCTATTCTAAATTCAGGAATAACATGTCATCCTGATCTAGCTGTACTTTTTTTAGATACCTTTAGACTAAAACTTGATTCAGCATCCGAAAATCCTGTTACCCAGTAGGGAGATAGGTTTTTATGCTTAACAGAGATAGTAGAATAAAATCTTTTGTTACTGGGGAGTTGATAAGAAGAAGAACGGTTAATTACATTATTAGAAATATAACTAAAGCCATGGAAACCGGTTCCGAAGAAAAAACATGTACCAAAAGCTCCATCACTTATAGTAAATGATGAAACATTATATTCAATACCTTGGAAAACTGTAAATATAATTGCTAATAATATAGTAGCTATTGATCCATATAATGCTCCTTTTCTTTCTCCATAAATTAAAGAATGAACTAAGGTCGGTGGCCTGCGAGAGAACCACTCGCCTCTTTCCCGAACCCAGCGGGACACTTTCGCGTCACTAGGCTCTCCACAGATATTCATTACTTATCTTCTATGGTCTGAAGTTTTCCCTTGTGATGTGCCATATGACATGATCTGCATAGAGGTATCTGCTTTCTATATGCTCTTACCATAAGTTTATCGATTGTGTTTAACTTAGGGTTTAGGTCTTTCATAAATCTCACATGATGCATTTCGACTCTATATTCCGAATCACAGATTCTACATTTCAAGTTATCTAGACTGGCTAGGGATATTGAACCGTACAATGCTTTGATTACTGGAGTATCGTCGGTCAAGAATTTCAGAGTGATTTTATAACTAGGTTTAATGAAGCTATAGGTTTTCACGTTCTTAGGATTCTTGGGGTCGACATGTGTGATTGAGAGTTCTGGACCGTACTTATTATATACTTCAGCCATGGTTTCGAGAGAGTATTTTGTGGCTAGGAGTTTGGCACAAGACTGTTTTAGTATGTGACCTACCCTGCTTACTACTCTACCATAATTGTGAACGAAGTTGTAGTAGTTTAGGAACCCCCTGAAGACCGAGTTGTAAAGAGTCAGGATTTGCCGGTGCTCTAGGTGTAATCATACGAATTTCGGTTGGGAAACTCTTCCAGTGTAGAAGTCCGCACTTTTGAGTTTCTTCTCGATTCTCCTAATTGGAGCTGTCATTCAGATCCCGTTTGGGTTTCTCTTAAGACGTTTTCCAATACGAGCGTGAGTAATTGCGTTTGATCGTTTGATCTCTGTTCCCAGGAACAGGGCTGGCTCCTTGGTAATCTCTGTCACTTTTGTCTTAGTTTCACTTAGTTTTAGACCAATATCGGCTAAGAAGTCTTTGACTTCTGAGAGGATTTGTAGAGTTTCTTTCTTAGATCCACGCACTCCAATCATTCAGTCGTCAGCATATCTTACATATGTCAGTCTTCTGAATTCTGGGTCGCTGAAGTTAGTTGCCGGGTACTTCATGGCTTCTTTGGCTCATTTGATTACGGCCTTCATATCCCCTTTCTTCTTGGCTCTAGCGATTCTACTGTGAATTACCCCAGCTTCCTTTGAAGGTCTAGCTTTGGTTCCTTTGTCGAATTTCACCTTCATTTCAGTTACCTTCATGTCTAGCTGGTGCATGAAAATGTTGGCTAGTATTGGACTGATTATAGATCCTTGGGGAGTACCGACTATGTTGTTATGGTACACTCTGAAGTGGAAGTAACCAGCTCTTAAAGCTTTTCACAACAGTTTGGTGAACTCTCTGTCTAGGATTTTAGATTCGATCAGTTCCATCAACTTGTGATGATCTATACTATCAAAACATTTGGAGATGTCACCTTCTATCACTCAGCTCACGGGTTGGAATTGTTGGCGCACATGCTTGAGGGCTGTGTGGCAACTCCGTTTGGGACGGAAACCGTGACTGTAATCTGAAAATGTCGGTTCGTAGATAGCCTCAAGGATCATTCGTATGGCCTCCTGAACCACTTTATCTCTGGGAGGAGCGATTGTTAGTGGTCTGGTACCACCGGATGGTTTGGGAATTTCAATTCTTCGAGCAGGTTGGAATTGGAAAGATTGGTTTTTCAGTTTCCGGACTATTTCATCCAGAACTTCTCTCGACATCCCGTCTAATGTCTCTGGGTTTACGCCCGGAGTCATTTGACCCGGATTACTTCTTAGTCTGTTATAAGCTATTTCTAAGATTTCAACTTTGCATAATAGATTGTATAGATTCCTGTCAATTGGATCATTTGGATGTTTTTCAGATCAAGAATATAAGTCTCTTAATCTCTTCACTACAATGGACTCGGAGTCCGTAGCACATCCTGTGCTGTAGTTTCGGACGAAAAGAACGAATACTGCTGCCCTTCTTCCCCATATTGTTACACCGTTAAGCGTATTTTTAGGTATTATAAGGGCTCTGCTACCATAGGAGTCGCCTCCCGTAGGCAGTCCGATAGTCGCTTGGTGTTCTGTATTACTTCCCTTAGGTTGTCCTTTCTCGTCCTTTATTGTACCTACGGCACAACTTGTGAGTCCTCTGCCTTTACTGAAGCCATCATTCAACAATAGTAAAAGACTCATATATCCCATTCCTCGCCAGATATACCCCTATGCTTGAGGGCAATGGAGAATAGACTTTAAGCAGTGTAGCCTTAACCATAGGAAGAACAGCCAGCAATCCTAATCTTTTCGCGAGGCGTATTACATTAGAATTGGACACATGGGATGCTATGTTCACCTCGGGGCTTTCCCCTCCGGCTAACCCATGAGCTGCATGGATGTTGGCAGAATCCATATCTTCTTTAGAAGATTCAGAACAGAAGCGCGTATCGCGCACATGATGAGCATAAGTTACTGTAGCCTAATCTCAAAATAATAGGTTATTTATGCTATTATCTATGTAATTCATATTAGTTTAAACATTTACCCTTAAATATCACTATAATTAATTGTAAATTTAATATGAATCCTTGTATCTAGGGCGGAGCCCTAGAAGAGATTTCGACTGTACATTAAGCAGCATTTCAGCCACCCACGATGAACCAGTCTGTAGCGATCTCTATAAAGACCGACGGTCTGGACTTATAACATTAATCTTTGACCGTTAACATCGTCCCCTGTAAATTAATATAGAGATATTAATTTACAAAATATTATAAAATATTTTATTGTTTTAAATAGTATTTTTTTTATAGAATTACATACTATAATACAATAGGTTTATAAAAAAAGATTTAATAAATAGAACCTTATAGACCGGAGGGTGGTTCAGCCGCGTGCTAATAAATAGGCCGAACCTTTTTAACCACCAAATAGTGCATCTTATATTTCTTTTTTATCTAAATAATTTAATTTATATCTAAAAAAAGGGTGCATAAAAGGTGAAACAATAGGTACCAAAATAGGTAAATTAGATTTAGGTATATATATACCATATTGGTTTAAAATCCCTGTTTTAACTATTGATACCTTTAACCCATATTTAGTTGTTAAAATATCTACTAGTTTTTTAACATCAGATAGAGTAAAATTATCCGTACATAATTTAATTCCCCTGTCTTTAATTCAAGTACCATCATCCATGATTCAGATTGCTAAAGCAATAGGAGATAAATATTGCTCTATTCAACAAGGAAGAGCTTTTTTACCTTTACCATAAAACCCTTCATATATTCAATAAAAAGAACTAAAAGTAAAAGTACGGAATCTACAATAATAAACTAGATTACCATTACTTCCTAATCTACTTTGAATTTGAGGTATATTTTCTTTACAATAACCATGTTTAAATACTTGTGCATGAAGTCATACTAAATATTCAATATGATCCCCTTTTTGATAAAAAACAAATCTATACCCATCTTTACTTTTTTCCATAGAACCATCGCCCAGTAAAGATCCTATTAAAATACATAATATTTCATAATTATGAGGACCTATACGTTTGAGAGAAGAAGTTCTACTGGAATTAAAAGGTAAAATAGGAAAAATAGATGAATAAAGCATTTTCTGGTTCAGGTTTAAAGATTCTATTTTTGAATTTTTATCGGTAATCTTTTTTCATTTTGGGCACGCAAGCATTAAAGCACCACTTGATAAAAGTATTACTGTATTGAGAAGAGGTAATTCAAACAACCTATTCTAGTTTATTTTGTATAGCATAGAGTAATGAAAATGTGGTCTAACGAGATCTAAGAATTTATCTTTAGAACTTTTATTAATATAAAGTCTAAATCCGATAGGATTTAGATGTTTCTAATCCTCAATTATCATACAATGCAGCTTGTAACACTTTTACATCTTCTAAAGTAAATCCACTTGTATTAAAGATATAACCTGAAGGATGATTATTTCCATCATCCATCGCTCAATATGCTAAACTTTTCTCTGTTATCAAACTACCTATATTTAAAGGTACTATTTTTCTTCCTTCTGGGAACCAGAATAATTCGTAAAGTTCTGTTATAGCTACAAGCTGACGAGTTGTAAAATAAATTGAAGAAGTATTAAAATCCTTTCTTTCTATAGTTCTTATACAAACATAGGCTGTTCCTAAATATTTAAATCTTTCAAACAAATGTTCCAGATATTCCCTATGAACTATTGATTGTTCAAATCTCATATAAGCATTTTCATTTTTTTTTCTGTGAAACAGATAAAGACATCTCCTAAAACTAAACAAATCTACTAACATTAAACCCACATAAAATATATATTTTTTTAATTATAATATTTTACTCTATGCTATACTCACCCTAATATTCTACTCTACTTACTTATGTTCTACGCAAAAAAAAATTTTTAAAACTTTCTGTTATCATTCATACCTTTTTTTTTTGATTTCTTGTATAGTTTTTAAACCTTCTAAAGTTAAATGGGATTTAGTTTCCATAATTTTCACAACTTTTTGTGCGGAGCGAGTCGACAAAATCTTTATACTTAATTCCTTGTAAAGGATTTTTCTCTAATAAAGGTATAATAATATTTTGTATGTCGGAAAATTTTGTTACATTAAATGAAACAACTGGTTGTTTTTTACCTTCTTTTATAAACCCACAATTTAGAAAATCTTTTAATCTAATCATTAGATTTTTATCTCTACTAGGGGCGGAGCCCCTAGAAAATTGTAATTGAACTGATGTACCTGTTTTATATAATTTTGACTTGGAAGTTAAAATATAGAAGCAACCTTCACCATCTATAAACCCTGCTAATCATTTAGGGGATATAAATTTGGGTAACTCTACTTCCGGTCTTGAAACAGCAGCAATGTCAGGAAAAGCTTTTTTTAGTACACACGATAGACCTCAATTTAAGGAACCTTTAATTGCAATCAATTTATTTAAGTACTCTAAAGTTAAAGGTTTTTTAGACCCTTTATCATTGATAATATCCAAGGCCGACTTAAATAAAATAAAATCTCCTTGTTTTTGCGTTAATAAAGGATAATTATCAAAATGTGGGATAATTACATTGGTTAATTCCTGAACAGAACTTACATAATAGAAAACTGCATTATTATTATTACCAATAGATATTTTACCGCGCTGCGAAGCAAGCACCCAAAAAAAGATTGTATTTTTTCGGCTGCGAAGCAGCGCGAAGCACCCCGGTAAATAATTTATCCGCAGGTCCGCAGGCCCTGCTAATCATTTAGGGAATAAAGGTAAATCCTTTGCATGTAAACCTATTATGAAACTAGGTTCCACACCCCATCCTAATTTATAACCAGAACGTTTTATAATTTTTAATGAAAAAGAACCCTCAGCATCTGTAAATCCAGAAACTCATTCTGGATCTAATACTGAAGAAGTAGCAGATGTAGAATAAGGATGAAAAGTAAAAAGACTCCTTTTTATAGCAAAAGTAATTTTTAAACCATATAAGATTCCCCTATACTTTCCCGCATAATACTCTCCCTCCGCAGGCTAGGAGCTGCCCAGCGCGCTGCTAATAAATTAGCGCGCAGGGTATTTATTAAAGGATAATTACTCTTACTATAACCTTTTGTTTTAACAGTCCTAACTCTCGTACTATCTGTACTTTCTGAGCCGGATTTTGTTGAAAAGGTAAGTCTTCCTAACTTTCTATTACTATTTTGTATTAGATCAGATCATATCACATATAAACATACTTAAAGGTAGCCGTCGGGTAGACCTGTTAACATTAAATCTACAATAATAGCTAACGGTCAACGGAATAACCTATTAATTATTTGTCGGTTCACCTTCAGTTGAGCATCAGGAATATAATAATTTATTATTATATGCAGGTGGAAATAATTAATTGTATTAAAGGTTACTTTAAGTAGTTTATATAAGGGCGTTTGATCGTTGAAGTTTATCTATAAATCTAATAAATCAGCTTTGCCAGAGTGACCCTCTGGAAATTTTATATAAAATTCAATACCAAACCCTATACAGTATTCAACGCTGTGATTTATAGATCTAACCTGCGGATTGCTCTAAAATAAGTATAATATAATCCTGATTATTATATTATTCCTTTTAAAGTTTCCCGCAATTTGCCCTTTTCGCATCGATCGACCTCCGATGCCCCTTTGAAATCTTACTTCTCAAAAGGATTTACAGGTTCTATACCCATAGGTGGTCATTGTCCACCTAATTCAACAGTTGGAGTTAAAGCACTCATTTTATAAAAAAGTATAACATTTAACATAAGAATCTACAAAATGAATTTTCCCGCCTTTATATTTGAAATTTATCTATGACGCTTAGCCCTGATAACCTCCCACTTATTTTAATTAGTCCCCCCTTCACTTCATCCCCCTTGTGCTGCAAAGCACCGGAACGGGGGCGTAAACAGGAGTGAAGGGGTGCCCCCCTTCACTGCTTCGCCGTGAAGGGGGGTGCGGGGCAGGGTAAACAAAAGGTATAAGGGCAAGTAAATACCACGATTCAAGGAAAGACAACAAGGAGTAAGTTAGAAGATTTAGCAGATAACTATTCGCTTCTCTTTAAATGGACTATTTCCCCATTAAATAAAAAACGAGTTTGATTTTTTAGCCTTTTCTGAACTCCGCTTTTGGATATTCCTAACCCCTCTGCGCAAGAAGTTAAAGAGGGTCAAGTCTTAAGGACTAAATTATTTTCATCTAACAATGAAATACTTACAGATTTAGTATTATTATAATAATATTTACCTAAAGATTTAATGTAGATTTTACCATCTACTGATTCAAAATTCGAGGGTCTACTAAGCAATTCATTTATTTTCGATAATAAAAGCTCTCTATCCGGTAACGTACCATTTACATTAGTTGATAATCTTCTACTATTCATCTGTTTTAAAGTTAATTCTATTAAATCTAAACCTTCAGTCGTGTAGTGAAACCCTTTCTCTTTCAAAAGAATAATATTTTTTCAATCCTGGTAATCTAATTCCTTCTTAGTATGGAATGTAAGATTATCAAAAAAAGGAAGTAATGTATCTTTAATGAAATCAAAATCTCGCACCGTTAAATTATATTTTTCATTTGGTTTAACTATTTTTTTATTGGTTGACGAGTACAAACCTACGTAATTACGTTGTAACCCTTCTTCTAGGACTTGGTCTTTAAGATCTATAGTTACAGTTTGGTCAAACGTATTCAACAATGAAACAGATAAACTATTAATATAATTTTTAATTGCAAGTAACAAATCTAAATCGACAACCGATTGAATTATCTGCAACTTGAAACCAAGTTTTGTGTGGGAATTTCGGGTTCTAGAAAATTCAATACCAAAACTCCCGTCCCCTTCTATAAACCCTAGTAACCAGTTCGGTGTAATATGAAATTTTCGATCTGGTCAAGAATAATCAACCCTATTAGTATTCATTTTATTTCTTAAATCTTCTATCTGTACTCTTAACTCGTTTTTATCTTTTATATCTTTTGACGTATATAGTTCAAAAGCTTGTTTAAAATTTAAAAAGTTTAAATGTTTACAAGAGTTCAGAGGAGTTTTAGAAAAAATTTCAATTATAGTTTCAACTTCATGAAAACGTTTAACTACAAATTCCGCTATATTTGGTTTAATATATACTGTACCAATCCCTAACGTTTTTTGAATGTATTTTAAAACTTCCAGATCATCAATATGCAACCCTATTCCAAATACAAATGTGTAAGCATTTCGATTAGGTATAATAGCAAAGTACCCCTCTGCGTCAACAAACCCTCTAAGTCATTCATTAAAATCTTCAGCTTTTTTTCTTTCCTCCTTTACTTCTATTCCTTCATCCGATGATGAATTAATAGCTATTTTATATAGATATTTTTCTGACGGGCCAAGATCTTGTGTTAAATGTTTTACTGCTTTGAATCCTTTTGGTTGAAACTCAACCGTAGGTCTTAAAGCACCCTTTTTTAGTCATTTGTAAACTTTATCATTGGGACGGCAGGCTGGCTAACTTCGCAGCAACAGCAGCACACCCCCATACCTACAAACGACAAAAGTTTTAATTTTATATATTCTATGTTAATACTATATTCTATTTTTATTCATCCCTCCTTTTATTTTTTTGATTTGATCTAATCCTTCTCGTGTTAAATGGGCCTTATTTTTTATTAATATCGCCGCTTGTTTAAAATCGCTCCGCGCTCCGCACAAAATTTTTTGATTTTACACCATGTAATTTATATTCCTCAAAAATTGGAATTATTTTACTTCAGATGTCTGAAAATTTTTCAACGACAAATTCCCCATAACCCGATTTAGATAGATAACGACCACAATTTAATTCAGATATTAAACTTTCTAAAAATTCCTTATCTCTACTATGTTGAGTTAAAATAAATTTTAATCACACTGTTTCCCCTAGCTTAGACCCAGGTGATTTTTTTAAAGCTATAAAAAAACAACCCTCAGCATCAGTAAATCCAGCTAATCAATGTAAATCTTGTATTTTTCGCGGCCTCCGGCCACCCTCAGCCTATATAAATACTCAGCGGCTAAATAAATTACTGGCCTCCGGCCACGGAGGGAGGTATTTAAGTGTAGGGGTCTTAAAGCAGGTTCTATATTAGAGAAAGCTAGATTTAATTTATCAGAACCACCATTTAGCGTAGCTTTAATAGATACTATTCTATTTAAACCATCTGAGGTAAGATGCTTTCCTTCTTTCATTAAACTTATTACTTCTTTAAAAAGTAAATAATCGGATTGTTTATCTGTCAATAAGGGGTAAGCATCAAAATGGTTTACAATAACATTTAAATCTTCTAGACTTGTTACTCTAAATTGGACAGATTCTGCAGCCAGTTTTGTTATTTTCCCTACACCAAAGTACGATTGGATTTGTTCTAATAAGGGAAGATCTTTTTTATGTAGACCTATCTGGAAGCAAGCTTTTACTCTGTATCCTGTTTTATAATTAGAATCTGAATAAAGACCTACATAAAAGCATCCTTCTCCATCAGTAAACCCTGTAATATAATAAGGGTTTAATTCTAATTTTGAAGAATCAGATATAATAGCTTTACTAGAAAAATAAGATTTTTGGGATCTAATTGAACATAGAATATTTTTTGTCTTTTTCAAAGAAGAGATAGGAGTATTAACATTCCACTTAGAATATATAAAAACCAAGTTTCCCTGGCACTTAGAGCACACCTTACAATATTTTTTCAATATTGAGGAACCGTCTGCTCGTTGCTCTTTTACAGATATAAAACTATCTGATTTAGATCCGCGATAGCCCATTCCTTGATTTAAACCAAGAATCTCTAATGATGTTACTATACCCTCAATCATTAACGAGGCCACTAAAAATCTTTCGATTCATAGCTTAGTTATTAGAGCTTTAGGGTGTCCCCGGAATTTGGTTCCTATCCACAGTGCTATTCCATGGAAGAAAGCTCAGAATATAGCTAAGAAAAATAGTGCTTCAGACACTATAAATAATATAACTCCTATGTTTAATCCTTTTTGAACTGATAGTGTATGGTTACCTAAATAAGTCAATTAATTTTTGACATTACCTCTAGCTACTTAAATTAAAACCTTGATGGCTTGGAAGAACTAGAGGAGGAATCAATCTAGAAAGAATATAAATATAAATATCAAAATGTAAGTCTATTTAACTATAAAAATTGTTAAGATGTTCTCAATTGTACTCAGTACGCTTATTATTCATGGACCCTTTTATATGACGTATTTCAGATATCTCTTCCTTAGTTAACCGTTTACCTAAATAACTTAATGCTTTAAAGAAAGATAAATAATCCAAGTGTTTACTAGTCATTAAAGGATATTTACTTAAATATGCAACTATAATAAAATGTTTTTTATCAGATTGAGCATAAAATACAACTTTTTTAGCTGGTTCTTTAAAAAGTGAAGAATTTTCTACCTTATAATTTAAATTTACTTGGAAGAACTTTGCCAGATCACTCATAAAAGGAACATTGGACTCTTTAGTTATTCTAGGGGGCCCCCCCTCCCCCCCCCCATTGTTTACCGGAGGGGGGGGGCCCCCTAGAAAATACACATTGCACTCTACCTCGGCTTTCAGATGCATCTGACCCGTAGCTACCTGTTAATTTTATTGAGAAATGTCCGTCAGCATCTATGAAACCAGCTAGTCAAGCATTTGTATCTAAGATACTTGTATCTAAAGGTAACTTTAATAAATTAGCATCACGTCATGTATTTAGATTATCTATTGCGCTATATAAAGCTTGAATTTTAGGAGTACGAAACTTCCCATTAATTCTGTTAATTATATTAATTACAGCATCAGCGTTAGTAATGCTATATCTACAGACGCCTCCTGCTTCTTCATATATAGCTCCTGTATTAAGAGTCTCCTGTAATTTTTGGTACATAGGTTTTTCTTTAACCCCGAAAGTAAAAACAATCTTAGGAGGAGTCTTTTCTCTATCCCCTTTTCTAAGTATAATAGATCCATCCCCCTCTATCAAGCCAGCAAGATAATAATCCAACTGGTTTTTAGTTTCGGTGTGAAGTTCTCTAGCAACTATATTCCTACACTTGATATTCGTTTTAAGCGAATAAAACAACCCGCTCAATAAATGTGTTTTACAAGCAGGTTTTCTTATATTTTTTAGATGATCCCTTAAATATGTCAAGTTTTGGATTTTTTGACTTTTTACCACAAAAGGAGCTCTTTAGTAATTAAATTACCAAAAGAACCGGTAATCAATCTAGAAAATATATTTTTAAAGTTACTAATAAAAAATTAATAAGATGCTTGTTTAACCTAGCAAGCCTCTAAACATAAAAATTATTAAGATGATCTCGCTCCTATTTATATAAGGAAAATTCACTACGTTTATCGTTCATAGTGTTCTTTATATTACATATTTCTAATATTTCCTATCTAGTTAATCTTTTCCCTAAATAACTTAATGCTTTTAAGAAAGACAGGTATTTCATTTTACCAAAAGTAAATACTATTTTAGTGCGAAGCGGGTACACTTTCTTTTTGATCTTTTCTAAGTATTATTGACCCATCTCCTTCTATTAGTCCCGCTAAATAATAACCTAGAGGCGGAGCCCCTAGAAGAAATACTATAGTTTCTTGAAGAGCAAGAAATTTTTCTATTATTAATATTTTTATTAGTAATAATATATATATATTTTCGTATGGTTACCTAAATAAGTCAAAAAATATAAATATATTACTATATTTTTGGACTATATCTTAGTTAATAGGTTCTCGTTTATCGCAAGCAACGTATTAACTTTCCACGTCTAGTCTCTGAAGGTCACAGAAGATATTTATCCATCTCCCGGTCCCCTGCTGATTGTCCTAATACTAGGGGCGGAGCCCCTGGGATTTTCCAGCAATTTGTGGAATTTAATGAAGGCACTTATTTTTTTTTTATCGTTTATTCAATTTATTACTTTTAATCTCCCCTCAGCAGTAAGATGTTCCTTAGATTTGATCATATTATATACAATTTCTCACTTTTTAAAATCATTAAGTTTATTACCCATTAACGGATATTTGTTAAAATAATCGACAATTAACTTAAGACTATCTATGGCTGATACGTGTAAAGATAAAACTTCCTTATTTTTAACAGTATAACTGTTTACATTACAAGATAAAAATGAAGCTAGATCATTCATAAATGGTTTCATACAGGTTGATGTAGATTCATCAAAAGCACGTTGATCTAATCTAAATAAAAGTGAAATACTTTCACTTCTAGATCTTTTACGTGTATCTGACTTATCTAATCTTTCTCTATATTTAATACCGAAATGGCCGTCTGCCTCTGTAAACCCTGTAAATCAGCTGTTATCCATAAAACTTGATTTGTCTAACGAACTTTGAGAAATATTTAAAGAATATTTAGCATTAAGGAATTCTATTACATCATTTAATCTTTTATTCTTAGGAGTTCTTAATTTCCCATGTATTAAATCTAGGGGCGGAGCCCCTGGAATACCTTTAATATCTCCTATAATATAACGAATTGTATTACCTGAGATTTGAAAACGTCCTATATTTCCTAATTCTGATTGTATAAAAGCGGTGCGAAGCGGGTTACCACTTCGGCGAATTATCTTCTTAATCTATTCATTCCTCCTTTAATTTTTTTTATCTCCAATAAACCTTCTTTAGTTAAATGAGCTTTGGATTTCATTAGTTCTGCCACTTTCTTAAAATCCTTATAATTTAAAAGCTTATGCCCTCTAAGAGGATACTTCTCTAATAAAGGGAGCACTATCTCGTATATTTCTGAAAATTTAGCCCCCCTTCACTTCATCCCCCTTGTGCTGCAAAGCACCGCAGCGGGGGCGTAAACAGGAGTGAAGGGGGTGGGGACCAGATAATTACGTTTACATAATTTTTACCTGAAAATTCTTTTATTCTCCCGCAACCTAAGAATGAGATTATGGATTGTAATAAGGCGATATCCTCAATATGCTGAGTAATTTGAAAAGTTAGTTGAACACGTTCCCCTAATTTACCTGTAGATTTAGAAATATCTATAAAAAAACACCCTTCTCCTTCAATAAACCCCGCCAATCAGTTAGGGTCAGGAATTAATACATTTGCTGCTCGGGGTCTTTCGGCCGGCATTATACCAGGGAAGGAGTCTTTGAGTTTATCAGATAAACCTTTATTCATTGACGCTTTAATTGCAACAATTCTTGAGATTTCCGCCAAAGTTAATCTTCCTTCTTTGATTATATTAATAGCGGATTTGAATAAAACAAAGTCTGAATATTTCTTTGATAATAAAGGATAATTGTCAAAATGTTTAACTATAATTTCTAAATCTGATAAGGAAGACACTGTATATCTTACACAGTCTTCAGTGCTAGTAATATTTCCTACACCCTCGAAAAATTCTCTGATTTCTTCTAATCCCCCCTTCACTTCATCCCCCTTGTGCTGCAAAGCACCGGAACGGGGGCGTAAACAGGAGTGAAGGGGGTGGGGACCAGTTGACGATCCTTTACGTGCAGATGTAATTCAAAACGAACAAGTACACTTCATCCTGCAGAATACCTTTCGTTCTTTGCTAAATATACCCCAAAACTCCCCTCAGCATCTGTAAATCCGGTCACAAACCATGCATTTAATTTAGATTTAACCTCAGTAGTTAAACTAGAGATAGTTCTACGTTGAGGTGTCACCGATAAATTTAAATTATTAGTCCTTACCTTATTTAAGTTGTAGTAAGAAAAACTTTTTCCACGAAGTTTTGTATCAAATTTCTGAGATATACCAGAATTAACCTCTAAAAGTTCATCTAATACACAACTAAAATAACTTAAGATTTCTTTTGTTATATTTCTAGCGCTAGTGTTAAGTACAAGTTTTATAACCCTAATTAAGTATTCAAGAGACGAACGATAAATATAAATTCTTGTCTTATTATTTACAATAAGTAAATTACAACGTAAAGAATATTTAATAACTAATACATTCATTAGTTTTATAGTATCAGGAATATTAAAACCATCTGTAGAAAGTATAAGACCTCTTCCTTTTAATTTTACACCAGAACCTATTACTCAATGAAACAGAACTAAGGGAGTCAGTAAATCATATATATTATTAGGAACTACTTTTTCTTTATTACTATAAAATACAGTGTAAAAACTTGTAAGACAATGTAATCATTTAGTAGATATTAATATATCGTCGGCAGGTTTACCTTTACTTCTACCATCATTAATGTAACGGTAAGGACCTTTATCACAATACAGAGATATCTCCCCAAACAAGTAATTAATATATTTTTGCTTATAATAAGGTAGACAAAGTTTTATCTTTGCCAAGGAATTATTTAGACGAGGGCTAACAAGTCACCCTCCTGACAAAAATATACCTACAAATAAATTCTTATGATACAAAGGTATCATATTCTCCGGGCTAATTTCTTTTGAAGGCCATGACGCCAATATAAGAGCTTTAGATACAACTAAGTTAAACTTATACATCTGACTGTATGGTCTAAATATTGTATAAAGCCTGATTGATTTTAATAATATCTCAGATAATACTGTATGTAAATTTATCATGACTAAATTGTGGACTAGAGATAACATCTCGTTACCAGATGCTACCCCCTTCCCCCAAACGATCCTTGGATTAAGTATTCTATTAAGAGTAGTATTACCTATAGAAGGAAGAGACAAATGTCCATCCCCTTCTAAAAGACCCGCTAAATAATAACCTAAATATTCTTTGTTTGTATATACTGCGATATTATTTGTATTTTTATAATCAATCAAGGCTTTATTTATTTCTTCACTGGGGATTACTTTTGCAATATTTAAACGATAAAATGACTTGGCAATACCAATACCTTCAGATATTACAGTGAACTAGAGCAGCGCGTCCTAGGGTTAACCAGGATCCTTCTGTACGGGTATTACCGTAACGCCCCCCTTTCCCGAACCGTACGTGATAGTTTCCCATCATACGGCTCTCACCCCGGAACTACGAGCCAACATTTTTATATATAAAGAAAGAGTGGAGAACCTAAGATCTCGATTTAATCATTCTTCTCGCTTCATTCATTTGACGATGTTTTTCTATATGGCATCTCTTGCACAATGGGATTTGTTTCCTGTTGCGTTTGGCCATGATTTTGTCTACCAGACTCGCTCTAGGATTTAAATCCTTCATCATTCTCACGTGATGCATTTCGACTTGAGAAGTACTTCCACAGATTTGACATGCTAGACCCTCAAGAGACGCCTGGGAGATATTCACGATGTTTACTGATCTAATATTCGGATCAGAGTTTATGGAAAATTTGTAAGTTGCCTTATAGTTTGGTTTGATAAAGGACATGGGACGTTCCTTTTCTTTACTACTAGGTGCCGTTAAGTATTGACCGAATTTTTGATATACCTTAATGGTAGTACCCAAGCTGAACTTGGCGGCCAACAGTTTAGCACATGACACTTTTAGGGTGTTCATGATCAAAGATACCAGTTTTCCGTAATTATGCACGAAGGAGTAATAATTAAGGTACCCTCTTACCACGGAATTATATAAACCGATGATAACTCTGTGGGAATTCTGGACTCAAATGAACTTAGGTACAATTTTTCCCTTTTTAAGGAATCCATTGCTGGCGAGTTTTTGAGTGACTCTCACCAGAGGAGCCTCGAAGATAAGTCCTAGGGCCTGTCTTCTGTCTGCTCCACCTCTCATTCTAGCATGAGTTCAGCTTCGGCTTCTGAAGATGTGAGTACCTAGGAACAAGACTTTCTCTTTCGAGATGTTTGTGATTTTTGTTTTATCGTCACTCAGTTTCAGGCCTATATTCTTGCAGAATTCTCCAATTTGGGATTTAATTTTAACCGCATCTTCGTGAGATCCTCTGATTCCTACTAGTCAATCATCGGCGTATCTGACGTACGTAAGTCTTTTATATCCAGGGTCGTGGTAGTCTACGTAAGTCACCTTCTTTCTCTGTCTCAATATTTCCTTGAATCTTGCCATATCTCCGTGATATTTGGCCTTGTGGGCTTCATTATGTAGTATACGGTAGGCTGGATTAACTCTAGGTGATGAGCCCTTGTCGAAGCTCTTCTTAAGACCAATAATGAATTCATCAAGTTGGTGTAGGAAGATGTTTGCTAAGATTGGGCTAACTATAGAACCTTGAGGTGTACCGGCTAGGTTGTGTTTAACTTCCCTAAATTCGAAGTAGCCAGCTTTCAGACTTTTCCGGATAAGGTTTGTGAATCTTCTGTCGAGTATTTTCTTCTCCAGAAGAGCCATAAGTTTCTTATGGTCGATGGAGTCGAAGCATTTCGAAATGTCCCCTTCGATAATTCAAGCGACGGGTTTAAAATTGTTCCTTACCTCGTTCAGAGCTGTGTGGCAGCTTCTGTTTGGTCTGAAACCGTGGGAACAGTTCAAGAAGAGAGGTTCATAGATGGCCTCTAGTATCATTCTGATGGCCTCCTGAACTATCTTGTCCCTTGGAGGGGCGATAGACAGTGGTCTAGTCCCCCCGCTGGCTTTGGGAATTTCGACTCTTCTGGCGGGTCTGAATTGAAATTCTTCAGTGCGAAGAAGGTTACTCAGTTCCAGCAAGGCTTCGTGACTGATACCATCCAAAGTTTCGTCGTCACAAGCGGGGGTCATGTTACCGGGTTTGCTTTTGATGCGTTGATAAGCCGCGGTTAACAATTCCACTTTGTAGACCAGAGAATGAAGATTTTGATTAATCGAATGATTTGGTCTATCCATGCTACGTTTGTTAAGCTTCTCGAGTCTAGACATTACCTCGTTTGCACCAGATGTGCAGTAATGTCTAGCCTGCGAGAGAGTTCCAGGCTGCATCCCTTCGAACAAATGTCCTAATATGGATGCTCCGTTGCCATGAGGATTACTCCTTGTAGGCAATCCCGTGGTTGCAAAAGTTGTTCAAACATACTTTTTAGGTTGCAAACTCATGCCCTTGATTATATTTAGTGTACAACTTGTCATCGCGGCTTGTGAAGAATCGTCAGAGATTCCCGATTCTTCCGGATGAACTACCAAGGGCCTTCCCCGTTATGGTAGCGCCCCTGATTTAAGGCCAATGGACATTTTGCTTCGAGCAGTATAGCCCTAACCATGAAGTAAACAGTTCACAGATCTATTATCGGTAGCTTCGGGTTGCCGACTGTATCTGTTTCGACAGGGATGCTATGTTCAGCCTTGGGCTTTCCCCACAGACCTAACCCTGTTACTGCTATCCTATACAAGCAAGGATAGAGAGATGATCTCTCGTGACAACTTAGCCACAACACGGCGCACTCTCTAAATCAGAAAGACATAGATGAAACAACAAGTATGAAAGATACTATGTTTAAAATATAACCATTATGAAAATTATGCATAGATAATGCAGCACTAGTAGCTAAATTTAATAAACTAACACTTGTGTATAACGAGGTTATTATTAATACGTTTACCAAAGTATCTAACAACTACATTTCAATACATAAAAATCTAAGTTTCGATTAGAAAAGTTATAAAGAATTAAGCATATTGTGGTATTGAGGTATTCGGGTAGCGTCGATTATTAAGTCTTTGAAGACATATTCTGCAGTTCTACCTTTATTCATCCCTTGTTTTATTAGCTTGATTTCTTCCAACCCTTCCTTAGTCAAATGCTTTTTCTGGGTTATTAGATCAGCTATTTTACAGAAGTCATTAAAGTCTAGACTTTTAATACCTCTAATCTGATTAGTTCGGAAGAAAGGGATAATCTTTTCAACTATATCGGAAAATTTATGAACTCTAAATTCTCCGTGGTCGCGACCATTTACTGCATAATATTTACCGCAGCCTAAATAAGTTGAAAGACTTTTCATAAGTTGTTCACAACGAGAGTGCTGAGTAAGTACAAAGCTTAAAGTTACTAAACTTCCGACCTTATACCCATCTCTTTTCACAATACTAACCATGAAACATCCCTCTCCCGAAGTAAACCCTGCAACTCACTCGGGGTGTTGAATTTGCAAATCTCCAACTATAGGTCTAGGCCTTGGCACGCAGTTAGGGAAAGCTTCTTTTAAAGCAGGGGTTAGCCCCTTGTTTAGTGAAGCCCTAATACCGGCTATGGTGTTGATTCCTTCAATTGTTAGGTGAACCTTTTTAGAAACTAGCTTTACAGCCTCTCTAAATAAAAGGTAATCGGCTTGTTTCTCAGTTAAAAGAGGATATTTATCAAAATGGGGTAATACTCATCTTTTAATATCTGCCTGCGAATTAATTCTGTATGAAAGGGTATCTTTCCCCCCTGTGCTTATTTGACCTACGCCTCCAAAATATGCTTGAATACTTTGTAACAAATCTAAATCTCTTTTATGGAGAGTAATTGAAAATCTGGCGACTACTAATCAACCTGCGCGGCAAGTTGAGTCTCGTCGGATCTCCAGTAAAAAACTACCCTCTGCATCAGTAAACCCTGATATAAATCAGGGATTTAATTTTCATGTATTGATTGAAAAAGAATATTGCCTAACCAGCAGGCCATTAATTCGGCGATTTAGCCTATGTATTGTCGATCTCTTAGGCGGGTGTATTAAAAAGGTGTCTATACCTATACATGTCAGATAACAGACACCAGGTAATTTAATATTACCTTATCTCTTTCGAGACTTCTTAGAATACATCTTAAATATGCCTCATAAATAATCTTATTGTTTAATACTTAGTATTAACCTTAGTATTAACCTTAGATTATCTTATAAAACATACCAACTACCGTATACTCGTTGCTCTTTTACAGTAATATTCTACAAATATTACTGACTTAGATCCGCGATAATCCATTCTGTTTTCACAAATCTTATGACTTGTTTCCTTACCTGAGTAATTACTTCAGCCACTCATATATTTTCATATATGGCTTGGAACCATAAGCTTTAGGATGTCCCCGGAATTTGATAGTTTAAACCCACAATAAGTTGTTTCCCAAACAACATACAGGTCAAGGAGACGGAGATACTAAATGAAAAGGATGATCTTGAAAATTACTTCTATCTATATTAGACATATAACTTTTTTACAGATAATTATTTAATAAAAACTATCTTCCATTACCATGACTACCTTGGAATGGTATGACTGCGCATAGTTTACCTCTGACTATATAATATCAGCCATAGCCCCTAAGATGAATCGAACATCTATCACGATATTAACAGTATCATGCTCTACCGTTGAGCTATAGGGACTTTATTATACGACCTATATATTAACAATTAAACTATTACAACCTATTATTGTATTTCTATTCTTTGTAAGAACTATACCTACTATATTTGTTTACTAGGCGTCTAATTTAACTAATAGTACATGGCAAGACAATTAAGATTATTAATAATATAAAAATTATATTATTATATATATTTATATACTATATATATATAATTAGGAGAGAAAGGAATTGAACCTTCGATGATTAATTAATCATTAAGTTTACAGCTTAACCCGTCATACCAACAAACGGAACTCTCCTTTATATATAAAGATATATATATAATATATATTTATATATAAATAAAGTAAAGTAAAAGAAAAAAATATTTCTTTTCTTACTTTATAAAATTTTGATTGTTTATCGTTGATAAATCCCGTGCAACTTCCACTACACGAACCGTATTTCGACTTTACACTAATCATAGCCACACATACGAAGAATCCCATACTAACATCTAAAACTTAATCATTTACTTACTTAGTACAGATAGAGCAAACTTATTGTGTAAGCTATTTTCAGCATGTGACGAGTGGTTAGTACCAATCCGAGGACAAGGCAGGTCAAATTTATCATACGAATTATTAAATACATTTAAATTCTCTAAAAGCTAACAATTTAGAGTCGTATTTCTTCCATCTCTGTTTTTATTTTTAAAATAGCATCTAGCCCTTCACGTGTAAGATGAGCTTTAGTTTTTATAATCTCTGCTGCTTTAACTCAAGCTTCAAAATCTCTAGATTTTTCACCTAATATAGGATATGCTTTAAAGAAAGGTATAATCTTTTCTAAATTATCTGAGAATTTAGTAACAATAAAGTTACCAACGACACCTCTCTTTACCAAATAATTACCACAATCTAAGTAATCTACTAAACTTTTTAGAAGAAGCTCATCTTTAATATCTTGCGGAATATTAAAAGTTAATTTTACATTAGATCCTAATTTATAAGCTGAAGATTTACTTACATCAATTAAAAATGAACCCTCACCTGATGTAAATCCTGCTACCCAGAAAAGATTCCCCCCCATCACTAACAAGGAGTGATGGGGGGTGCGTCGCAGGCCAGGAATACGAGTATTTTCCAACTCCAACACTGGGCGAGGTACGGGATTAGTATTAGGGAAAGCAGCTTTTAATCCTGGACTTAAACCTAAATTTAGTGAAGCTCTTAAATTAACTATTTCTTGAAGACCCTCTGATGTTAAATGTAATTTTTGCGCTTTCATTAAAACAATTTTCTTGAATAAATTAAAATCTCCATATTTTCTAGTTATTAGCCCGTATTTATCAAAATGAGGTATGACCACTGTTAAAAGTTCATCTAAAGATGAAACTCTAAACTCAATGCTATCTTTTTTATTATCTTCTACTATAGATCCTATTCCTCCAAAAAAGTTTTGTATATCTTTTAATAGAGCTAGGTCTCTTTTATTTAAACCGATAGAAAATCGATGTTCAACTCATCAAGTATTATTTTTAGAGTTTTTTCTTATTGTCACAGAAAAACTACCTTCTGCGTCTGTAAATCCTGTAAGGAATCAAGGATCAATCAGAGATTTAGCAGAGAGACAAGATCTATCGAGGTTATTAGTCATTGAAGAGAATTCTCTATAATTAATAATTCGGTTAGAAAGGACTTTGACTTGATAATTCCTTTCGGAACCCATTAGAGTACACCTTAACATTGAAAACTTATTTTTCTAGCCTGCGGAGGGAATTCCAATGCAACTACCGTCTACTCGTTGCTCTTTTACAACAACAGATATTTGGCTAGTGGGACTAAAATAATCTGTCATTGACTTAGATCCGCGATTGCCCACGTTCCTTTCGGAAGCCTTCAAGCTTGTTACCATACATGAGTAATTACTTCATCCACTTATACCCTTTCGAGTATAGCTTGGTACTTGAAGTTCTAGGGGGTCTCCGGAGTTTGATAGTTTGTCCCACACGAATGAGGTCCTAACTCATTCAGCAGGATTCACCGTGTCATGGTGATTCACGATTACTAGCAATTTCTTATTCATGCAGCCGAGTTTCAGGCTACAATCCATATCTATTTTATCCTGTTTTGTCAGATTAGCTAAAATTCGCATTTTCGCATCTGTTTGTTCCATAGCGATCAAATTTATCATGCAAATGATCAATTATTTACATTATTATTCTAACATTAGAGATTTAGCTCTACCTCTATTCATACCCGCTTTTAAGTTTAAAATTTTATTAAACCCTTCTTCAGTAAGATGACCATGATTTTCTATCACTTCGGCCGCGGTACTTCAATCTTTAAAATTATCATTTTTTTTACCTATTACAGGATACTGATTAAAAAATGGTAAAATTTTATCGTTTATATCTGAGAATTTACTTACTATAAAATTAACTCAAGAATAGTTAGGATCTTGTACTATTCTACCACATCCAAAGAAAGTAACTAAACTTTCCATTAATTCAATGTCTCGAGAATGTTGAGTTAATTGAAATATTAATTGTACTCCAAAACCTAGTCTAGAACCCTTAGATTTACTTACCTTAATTAAAAAACACCCTTCTCCACAGGTAAACCCTTGTAGTCAATGAGGATTATAGTTCCCTTGATTTACCACTAAAGGTCTTGAAACTTCATCAGGAAAAGCTGTCTTTAATTCGTGGGATAAGCCTAAGTTTAAAGATGCTTTAAGAGCTACAATTTTTTTTTAATCCATCCTCAGTTAAATGTTTTTTATTTTTAATTAACTCTACGGCCTCTCTAAATAATAAATAATCTGCCAATTTTTGTGTTTTTAGAGGGTAATTATCAAAATGAGGTATTACTACATCAACAATTTCTTTTATCCCCCCTCGATTTATATATAGAAATAGTAGGGGGTGGGGACCAGATGTTATAACATATTGAAAACTTTCTTTTCCATGTTTAACTATACTACCTTTTCCTTCGAAATACGCTTGAATCCGCTGTAAGACTTCTAAATCATTTTTATGAAGACTAATTCTTAATCCTGCTTCGCAATATCAAGAAGATGAATTAGATTTTTTTCTCCGGAGGGCGGCCTCCGGCCACCCTCAGCCGCTCAGCCTATATATATATAAATAGTAACTGCAAGAGAAAAACATCCCTCTGCGTCTACAAAACCTGTTATAAATCAATTTTCTAGTTTACCACTTTCAAACGCCAAATCCGAAGTATTTAAAGTATGTTTATCACTATTATTAGAATAATAACGTTTTAATTGAATCATTTGTTTAGAAGGGATTTTGACTTGATAATCTCTTTCAAGACCCATTAGAGTACACCTTAACATTGGTAGGAGCTTTCTATTCCCAATGTAACTACCGTCTACTCGTTGCTCTTTTACAATAACAGATCTCTGGCTAGTGGGGCTAAAATAATCTGTCATTGACTTAGATCCGCGATATTCCATTTCTCTTTCGATCATCTTATGACTTGTTACCATACCTGAGGGATTAGTTCAGCCACTCGTATATTTTCATATACG
>Ga0207873_1001237_pt1 | contig 25386 bp, 24 predicted proteins | sample BGWIniCompost_FD_187373 | JGI IMG/M metagenome (GOLD analysis project Ga0207873, IMG submission 187373) | Cellulose adapted compost microbial communities from Newby Island Compost Facility, Milpitas, CA, USA - BGW Initial Compost (SPAdes)... ...
GGTAGAGGTACGTGTTGGCGTCGAAGCGCCGCACGAGCTTCTCGCCCTGGTAGGCGAGGTAGCGCGACACCTGGTAGGCCGCGCCGGCGTCGCCCAGGCCCTCGGGGCACGGCGGCGCGGAGCCGTCCCAGCGCGAGCGGCCGAAGCGCTCGTCGAACGACGGGTGGGCGCGGTAGCTGAGCATCGCGATCGCCCGCGCCAGGCCCAGGCCGGCCTCGGGCTGCCTGTCGACGCGGTAGGCGCCGCCCTGCCAGGCGGGGTCCATCATGATCGCGCGCCTCGCGACCTCGTTGAGGCCGATCGCCCAGGCCGAGTGCCGCGCGCCGATCGCGATGGGCACGATGGCGCGGACCATCTCCGGGTAGGTCGCGGCCCACTCGAGGACCTGCATGCCCCCCATCGAGCCGCCGATCACGGCCCGCAGCGAGGTCACGCCCAGGCGGTCGAGGAGCCGCTTCTGGACGTGGACCATGTCCCTGATCGTGTAGCGCGGGAAGCGCGTGGCGTAGGGCCGCCCGGTGGCCGGCTCGATGCTCGAGGGGCCGGTCGTGCCGTAGCAGCCGCCCAGCACGTTGCTGCAGACGACGTGGAACCTGTCGGTGTCGATCGCCTTGCCGGGGCCGATGAGCGCGTCCCACCAGCCGGGGGCGCCGTCCCTCTCCCCCACGCCGGCGGCGTGGGCCGACCCCGTGAGCGCGTGGCAGACGAGGACGGTGTTGTCGCCCGCGGGCGAGGGCTCGCCGTACTCCTCGTAGGCCACGGCGACGTGCTCCAGGCGGCCGCCCAGCTCCAGCTCGAGGGGGTGCTCGGGCGTGGCGACGTCGACGACCTTCGTCGCCACGCGCCCGAGCGTGCGCTCCCTGGGCTGCCACGTGCGCGCGATCAGCGCGGCGTGCTCGCCCCAGGTCTCGTGGAAGAGGGTGGGTACGTCAGTCGGCGGCACGGTCCGTTCTGACGCCTCCGCCGCGGGCCGCCTGCCGCGCGGCCTCCAGCGCCTGCGCGAAGTCCTCGATGAGGTCGTCGACGTGCTCGATACCGGGCGTGATGCGGATCAGCCCCGGCGTGATCCCCGCTGCCCGCAGGCCCTCCTCGCTGAGCTGCGAGTGCGTGGTGCTGGCCGGGTGGGTGACGCTGGTCTTCGCGTCGCCGAGGTTCACCAGCCGCGAGGCGAGCTTCAGCGCGTTGAGGAACGCCTTGCCGGCCTCGACGCCGCCCTCGAGCTCGACGTTGAACACGGCGCCGGCGCCGCGCGGGAAGTCGCGCTTGGCGATGGCGTAGCTGGGGTGGTCGGGCAGCTCGGGGTAGACGACGTGCACGACGCCCTCCTGCTGCGTGAACCACTCCACGAGGCGGCGCGTGTTCGCTACGTGACGCTCGGCGCGCAGGCTCAGGGTCTCGAGGCCCTGCAGCAGGAGGAAGGCGTTGAACGGCGAGAGGCACTGGCCCTGGTCGCGCAGGCCCTCGACGCGCGCGCGTATCGCGAAGGCGATGTTCCCGAAGGGCCCGTCCTTGCCGAACACCTCCGTGAAGACCAGGCCGTTGTAGCTGGCGTTCGGCTGCGTGAACGCCGGGTAGCGGCCGTTCGCCCAGTCGAACGTCCCGAGGTCGACGATCAGACCGCCTAGGCCGGTGCCGTGGCCGTTGATCCACTTCGTCGCCGAGTGCACGACGATGTCGGCACCGTGCTCCCCGGGCCGGTAGAGGTAGCCGCCGATCCCGCTGGTGTTGTCGACCACCACCGCAACCCCGCGCTCGTGGGCCACGGCGCTGATGGCGTCGAGGTCGGGCAGGCGCAGCGACGGGTTGGGGATCGACTCGAGGAACACGGCCTTGGTGCGGTCGTCGATGAGCCGCGCGTAGTCCTGCGGGTCGTCGTCGCCGACGAAGCGCGTCTCGATGCCGAGGCGCCCGAGCGTCCTGGTGAGGAGGTTGATCGTGCCGCCGTAGAGGTTCGGTGAGGCCACGATGTTGTCGCCCGCCTCGGCCAGCGTCGTGAACGTCAGGAACTCGGCCGCGTGCCCCGAGGACACCGCGATCGCGGCGACGCCGCCCTCCAGCGCCGCGATGCGCTTCTCGAGGACGTCGTTGGTGGGGTTCATGATGCGGCTGTAGATGTTGCCGAACTCCTGCAGCGAGAACAGGCGCGCGGCGTGGTCGGCGTCGTCGAAGTTGTACGAGGTCGTCTGGTAGATCGGGACGGCGCGGGACTTCGTGGCGGGGTCGATGGACTGGCCGGCGTGGACCTGGAGTGTCTCGAAGCGGTAGGGCATCTGCTGCTCCTCGCGTAGTGCTGCCCGTGCGAGCGCGTGGGCTCCGGGCCTGGGTGGGCGCCGGCCGGCGGGCGGCCGGGCGCGGAAGGGCTCAGGGTCTACGGGGTGCTCCGGGAGACGGTGGCGAGGCCCCTGGACCCGCCTCGCGCTACACGCCTCCCCGCCCGCGCCGAACTTGGGCGCGGGTGCGGGCACGCGGCTCTGAGGGACGCCCCTGCCGGGGCGGCCGCCTCAGGCCGCGCTGAGCATTCGCTTGGGGTTCGCGTACGCCGTGGTCACGCCTGCTCCTTATCTCTCCGGGGGCTCGCCATCGTGGCTACACCGCCGGCTGGACTTAGCACCCGCCTAGATGAAGGCTGGTTGCTGCGGCGTCGTCGGGCCAGGTCCCTCGGCCGCTCTCGATAAGTCCGGCCTCTCGGATGCGCCCGGCCGGTGGGCGCCCGGGGCCCTGCCCCGGACCGCTCCGCGCTGGGCGCGGCAGCGATGAACGGGAGTAGAGCACGACGGGCGGGGTCGATGCAACCCCCGGCGTACGCCCTCCTACCATCGGACGACGCGCGGGCGCTCGCCGCGCGCCTAGCATCGCCGCATGAGGTCCGCCGCCCCCGCCCTCGTCGTCCTGGCGCTCGTGCTCGCGGGCTTCGTGGCGTGGCGCCTGGTCTTCCCCGACGGCCGCGTCGTCCCGGCGATGGCCCGCGAGGAGTTCCGCCGGTACATGCCGCTCGCCCTGGCGAGCGAACCGGAGGCGCGGCCGGTCCTGAACGGGGTGCCGCTGCCCGGCGGCGTGATCCCCTACCTCGCGCAGGACCTCTCGTTCGTGCTCGGCGAGCTCGCGCGCCTGGACGTCGAGGACCCGGTACTCGCGGGGCACGTCGACCTCGAGCGGGCAGGCTCGTTCGGCGTGTCGCTCGGCTCCTACGTGACGGCGGAGGCCTGCCGCCGGGACGAGCGCCTGAAGGCCTGCCTCGTAGCCGACTCCGGCCACACGCGCGAGGTCGCCGGCGAGGGGCTGCGGCAGCCGGTGATGGTCATGTCCCGCTCCGAGGCGTCGTTCCTGCGGGAGCGCGAGCGCGCCGGCGGCTGGCCCGACGAGGAGATCAGGCACACGCTCGAGGACCAGGAGGCGCTCTTCGCGCGCTCGGCGGGCGACGCCTACTACCTGGAGGTCGACGCGATGTTCCACGTGAACTGGACGGACGCCCCCGTGCTCTCGCCGCTGGTGCGGTGGACCGGGCTGGCGGGGCCGATCGACCCCTACCGCGGCTTCGCGCTCGTGAACGCCTACACCGTCGCCTTCTTCGACAGGTACCTCAAGGGCGCCCAGCAGACGCTGCTCCAGGCCCCGTCCCTCGACTGGCCGGAGGTGCGGCTCCGCTCGCGCGCGCGGTGACGGCAGGCTCGCCCGCGGTCACCGGGAGGAGCGGCGGCACGCACGCGAACGCCACGGCTGATGGCCGGCCGCAGCGGCCCCCCGGGCGGGCTACGGGCTCCGCGGTCCGGGTCTCACACCGACTCATGAGTCGCGGATAGCATCTACAGTCATGTCGGTCCAGTACGCGACGCCCGACAAGCTCAAGGACAGGCTGACCCTCCACGAACGCTTCTCCACCGAGCAGGAGCCCTTCCACTCCTGGCTCTTCAGGCAGGTCCAGGCGCCGGAGGAAGCCGACGTCCTGGAGGTCGGGTGCGGCTCGGGCCACATGTGGACCGTCGTGGCCCCGGTCGTGCCGCGCGGCTGGCGGCTCACCCTCAGCGACACGTCGGAGGGGATGCTCGCGGAGGCGCGCACGAACCTGCAGCGCGCCGGCCTCAAGGCGGAGCTCAGGCGCCACACCGCGGCCGAGACGCCCTACGCCGACGCCGCGTTCGACGTGGTGTTCGCGAACCACATGCTCTACCTCGTGCCGGACGTCCGCGCGGCCGTGGCCGAGCTGCGGCGCGTGCTCAGGCCGGGAGGGCGCCTCTACGCCGCGACGAACGGCACCGACCACATGCGCGAGCTGCACGACGAGCTCGCGAGGCTGCACGAGCTGATACCGGAGCTGGAGGTGGAGCGCGTGGCCCACCGGCGCTTCGCGCTCGACACCGGCAGGTCGGTGCTGGAGGCGTACTTCGACGAGGTCAGGGTCTTCGAGCGCAAGGACTCGATCCTCGTGACCGAGGTCGAGCCGTACGTGAGGTACGTCCTCTCGCTCGTGAACACCGACCTGGAGAGGCTGCTGGCGAGCGACCCCGACGCCGCCGCGCGCTTCCGCGCCTGGCGCGGGTCGGTCGAGGCCCGCTTCGCCCGGGGGCCCGTGCGCGTCAGGCGCCTGTCCGGCTTCTTCGAGGCGCTTTAGGTCAGGGGCCGACCGGCTGGCACGGGACGCGGCTAACCGGAACGCCCACCCGCGGCGCCGTCCAGGAAGCGGCGCCCCGAAGCCGCCTCAGGGCCCACCCGCGCTCCCCGCGCGGCTCCATCAGGGCGCCGGCGCCGCCGGGCGGCGGCTTATCATCGGCCGATGCAGGCTTCCGAACTTAGAGGGCCCAGGGACGTCGCCGTCAGGCTGGCGGCCGAGCTGGGCCGCTGGGCCAAGGAGAGGTCCGACGAGCACTTCCGAGGGGGCGGCGGCATCGACGTGTCTTCGAAGTCGAGCCCCGGCGACTTCGTCACCTCGGTCGACATCGCCGTCCAGGAGCGCCTCGCCGAGGGGCTGACGCGGGCGTTCCCCGGCTTCGGGCTGCTGGGCGAGGAGGAGGGGCTCGCGAGCGTGGAGACCGACGAGCCGGTGTGGGTCATCGACCCCATCGACGGCACGCACAACTTCCTCCGCAACTACCCCGGCTTCTGCGTGTCGATCGGCCTGGTCCACCGCGGTAAGGCCGTCCTCGGCGCGATCTACGAGTCGGCGTCCGACGCCGTCACGTGGGCCGTCGCGGGCGGCGGCGCCTGGCGCGAGCCGGCGACTGCGGTGCTGGCCGGCGTCGAGGGTCAGGCGGAGCGGCTGCGCGTCTCGGCGCGCGACCGCCTCGAGCTGGCGATGCTCACGACTGGCTTCACCAGCGCCGCGACCAACGACCCGGCCGCGATGGCGGTGTTCGGCGACCTGGTGAGGAGCGCCGCCGGCTGCAGGGTCAGCGGCTCGGCCTGCAGGGACTTCACGCTCGTCGCCTCGGGGCGCGTGGACGTGTTCTTCCAGCACGGTATCAGCCCGTGGGACGTCGCGGCCGGGACGGCGGTCGTCGAGGAGGCGGGCGGCCGCGTGGTCCTCGAGCTGGACGGCCCCGACCTCACGCGGAGCCGCCGGCTGAACGTCTTCGCCGGGGCGCCGGCGGTCCTGGAGCAGGTGCTGGAGCGGCGCCGGGCGGTCCTCGCGGGACACGGTCGGACCCAGCCCTAGGCCGGCCGCGCCGGGGCTCGCGAGCCGCCAGGCGGCGCCGGCCGGCCAGGCCAGGCCTCCCGCCGCCGGGCCGCCGGGACCGCGCTACACGCCTTCCGAGCAGCGCGGGTACATGGCCATCACCGTGGCGACATCGCCGGGCGAGAGGCCCTCGCGCTGGCCGATCGTCACGTTCGGGTCGATGGGCGTGATCGTCGGCTTGCCGTTCTTCGAGAACGCCCAGGTGGGGTAGTGCATGATCGAGCCGTAGTCGTACGGCCCGTAGTCGTCGCCGTCGGTGATGCGCTGGTTGAACTGCGCCTTCATCCCGTCCTGGATGTTCTCCCAGTGGATGATCACGTAGAGGTCGCGGTCCTCGCGGCTCTGCTCGTGCCACAGCCCGACGGCGTGGCCGATCTCGTGGATCACCGAGCCCACGTCGCACTCGGCGCTGATCGAGATCGTCTGCTTCCCGCCGCGCATGCCGACGTACGACCAGCACCCCACGGCGTCGGTGAAGTGGACGTAGTTCGGGAACCGCGAGGCGTTCTCAGGCGTCCGCTCGACGAAGCGGATCGGCGTCATCTCGCGCCAGTGCTCGATGGCCGCCATGACGCGCTCTGGGCTCGGCAGTGCGGGGTCGACCTCGTACGGGATCAGGCAGTTCGGCCAGCGGAACGTCTGGTGCGGGATCCCGATGCCGTAGGCGCGGCCGTCGCCGAGCGCCGCCGCGGTGCGCGCCTGCTCGGTCAGGCGCCTGACGTCGCTGACGGCGCCCAGCGCGATGTCGCCCTCGACGATCGCGATGCCGTTGACGTCGTAGTACGTGACCGCCTTGTGCGTGAACGTCGCGCCCGAGATGACGGCGACGTCCATGCGCATCGACCCGCCCTGCTCGCAGGCCATCGAGCGGGCGCGCTCCACGCCCGCCGGCGGGACCGTGAACTCCCTCCTCGTGTCGTCGCTCACTCTCACCCACCCCCGGTGACGACGCTCGGCGCGAGCGCTAGCCGCCCCTGAGCCAGGCGCCGAGGCGCTGGAAGAACGAGACGTCCTTGAAGTACTCGGTGTGCGCGGCGAGGGGACCGCGCCCGGTGGTGAACGTGACGTCGCGGACGCCCTCGAAGATCGGCGCGGCCGCGTAGGCGAGGTAGTCGGAGGTGTCGATGACGTTCAGCCACCGCCCCACGTTCGCGAGGCGCGGCACCCGCTGCTGGCGCGGGTTGGGCACGCGCGGGTCGCTGGCGAGGAACAGCTTCATCTCCTCGAACCAGCCCACCTGGTTGCCGACGGTCACCAGCGTGTCGACCTTGAGGCCCTTGAGGAACGAGGTCAGGACGTCGAGGACGATGTTCGCACCCATGCTGTGCGCGACCACGAGCAGCGGGTCGCCGGGCCGGGCGGCGCGCGAGGCGTCCTCCAGCGCGCCGGCGATGCGCTCGACGATCGCGCCCGGCCGCGCGGGGGTACCGCGCGACTTCAGGTAGACGAGGATGTCGCCAACGAAGTGCGTGAGGTGCGGTTGGACCACGCGCCTGAGGCTGCGGCCCGGCCGGCCCCAGCGCCAGTCGGCGATCGCCTCGCGCACGCGGTCGACGGCCCGCGTCAGCGCCTCCCAGACGTCGGTGTGCTCGGGGTCCGCCACGGCGACGGCGTCGTACGCGGGCGGCGCCACGAGGGCCACGCTCGCGCCGGCCTCGCGCCTCAGCGGGGCCGCCACGCGCGTCGCGCGCTCGTCCACCTCCCTCACCGCCAGCCGCGTCTCGCGGCGCAGCCGCTCGAGGAAGGCGTGGTCGTGCTCGACCTCCAGCGTCCAGCTCGGCCTAGGGTTCCTCTCGGCGTACTCGTTGAGGCCCGTGGCCACGGCCACCAGGGCCCCCGCGTCGATGTCGCTCTCCTCGATCGCGGTCGAGACGAGCAGGTCGACCGCCTCCTTGAAGTCCTGCCTGGCGACCTCGAGGAGCACCGTCTCGGGCCGCGTGTGCCCAGCGGCCTCCTCGCTGATCAGCACCTGCTCGACGGGGACGGGCGGCTGCGGGCCGAGCGCGTCGAGCACCAGGACGGGCTCGCCGGGCAGCGAGGCGTGGTCCCACGCCGCTTTGGCGCCGATGTCGCCCCAGTACGGGTTCACGATCTCGGTGTCCGGGTCCGGCAGCACGTGGCGTCTGAAGGCGGCGTTCCTGAACCTCATCTGGCGCTCGTACGACGGGCCCGCCCTGACGCTCACGCCGTGCACGAATACGAGTGGCATGCTCCACCTCGCTTACGGGGTCGGTTCGTCGAGCCGCCGGCTGGGGACGTCGAAGGCGCGCACGTCGCGGCGGCAACGGCGTTGCGGTTGACACGACTATAGGCCACCCGCCGGGCGCCTCCCCGCAGAACCGCCTGAGGCGCGGCTTCACCCAACCTTGAGCGGGGCGCCATGAGGACGCCCGACGCTCCCTCACCGGCCGCCGGCCCGGACCCGCCGCTGCCCCCTGGTGGTGTCCCCGCAACCCTCCTCCACTATCCCGGCATCGGGATACGGCCGCGTCCCGACCCCGGCCCTACGCATCGCGCTCAGAACGCGGAGCCGGCGAGGTCCAACGACTGCCGCCACTAGTCCGATAGCGGGCTACTGAAGGAGGGGCGGCGGAAGAAGACCGCTGGAGGGGGGACGGCGAAGAGGTCGGGGAGACCGGTCCGCAGCGCCGGGTGACGGGTGGCGACGGACATCAGCGGGCACCCGCGCCCACGACCCGGCCAGGGCCGAGAACGCCTGGGCGTGGGCTGAACGCGCCCACCGCTAGGCCACCGCGGCGACGCACGATGGGCCCGTGGCCACGGCGGCGGACATCCTCTACCTGGCGCGCAAGGAGCGTGGGCTGAGCCAGACGGAGCTCGCGTGGCTGAGCGGCGTGCGTCAGCCGAAGATCAGCGCCTACGAGCGCGGCGAGGTGGTGCCGAAGTACGACGTGCTCGAGAGGCTGGTCGGCCACTGTGGCCTGCGCCTGGCCGTGAGGCTGGAGGACAACTCGTACCCGACGTTGCCGGCAGGCCCGGGCGTGTGGCGCCTGAAGGAGCTGCAGTGGGCCGTCTCGAGGAGCCCCCGGTCCTTCGGGGTCCTTGACGTGCGCGCGGTTCCGCCGAAGGGCTGGGAGGAGATGACCGTCCTCGTCCGCCTCGGGTCGGGCGCCTCGGGGAGTAGCGTTCCGGAGGGCTTGGTGGAGCACCTGCGCCGGGCGGTCGGCCGGGTCGCCGTCGTCGCCGTGGGGCACGGCGCGACGCCCGAGGCCTTCGCTACGGCGGTGCAGGTCGCGTTCGTGGGGCGCACGAGGCCGCCGCGGGAGACGCGGTTCGCGCCGCCGCGCGCCGACGACCGTTGGTACGGCACGCGCCTCGTCGGGGCGGGGCCGGGTCGGCTGTACGGGAAGCCGCGGCCGCAGCGGCGCGCCTGGCTCGACGAGAGGGTGTGGTCGTACCAACGTGCGCGGGAGGCCGAGGAGAAGGCGCTCGCGGCGGAGCACGCGGCGAGAGCGGAGGACGAGGAGCGGTGGCGCGAGCTCGACCGTCGGCTGGGGTTGCCCGGCCCGGGCTGACAGGAGGCGGCGCGGGCACGGGCCTGCCAGAAGCCCGTGGGGACGGGCCATGTCAGAAGCCCGTAAGTCCGCCGCGAGAGTTCCGTCATGACCCGCGGTGCACACTCCCGGCATCCACGCGGCTCCCTACCGCGGGACGTGTCTTCGGAAGCGATGAAGCCTGGCCCGTACTCGGGCGCTTGGGCCAGGTGGAGCCAGTAGCGCGACCGGCCGAAGGATCCGGAGGCACGAGATGGTACGTTTCCCCTTCCTCCTCATACTGGCCATCGGCTCGCTTCTGGCCGCCTGCTCGCAGCCGACGGGACCGGCGAAGCTGAACGTCGTCGCGGTCTCCCCCGCCGACGGCGCCAGCGGCGTCCCGGTCGACACCGTCGTCTCGGTGGAGTTCGACGGCGTGCTCGACGAGGCGTCGGCCGCCGGCACGCTCGTCGTCGTGGCGGGCGGCGAGGTCGTGGAGGGCACGCTGACGCTCGCCGGCGCGTCGCTCACCTTCACGCCGGCCCAGCCGCTCGACTTCGCCACGACCTACACGGCGACGCTCGAGGCGACCGTGAAGGGCCTCGGGACGGCCGCCCTGGGCGAGGAGCTCTCCTGGAGCTTCACCACCGTCTCCCTCGCCCCTGAGGGCGACGAAGGCACCGGCGGCGGTACCGACACCGACGGCGACGGCATCCCGGACGACATCGACCCCGACCGCGACGCCGACGGTGACGGCATCGTCGACGGCGAGGACGAGGACATGGGCCTCGGGTTCGTGGCCGGTGTCTCGCCGCGGCCTGGCGAGAGGATCGCCAAGGACGGCGCGATCTCGCTCACCCTGAGCGTGCCGCTCGACTGGGACAGCGTCTCCCCCGACGCCATCCGCGTCTACAAGCTGCCGCACGGCAACCAGGTCCTCGACGGTAAGGACCGTCCGTCCGTGCCGGGCACCCTCAGCTACGACCCGGCGACGCAGACGCTCACCTTCACCCCCGACGAGGCCTTCAAGACGAACCCGCCTCACTACTGGGTGTTCATCGAGCTCGACGCGCTCGACACCGACGGCAACCCGGTGGTCGTGAACGCCCACTGGCGGTTCCGCATAGAGAAGTAGCCCCACTGGGCTGCGGAAGGCGGGCGAGCGCGGCCGTTCCTCCTACTTCCGTCTCCCCGGCGCCCAGACGACCAGCGGTAGCGCCGAGGGCGGCCAACATGGAGACTGTTAGCGGAGGGCGCAGATGGACGACAGACCGCTCGCAGTCGAGCCGGGCGCGGAGCGCGTGCCCGCGCGCGGCCCCGGGGCCGGTGACCACGGTGTGGCCACGGCCTCGTACGGCCGGCGCCCGGGCGAGAACGGCGAGGAGATCCAGCGCGTGCACGTGGAGCCCGAGGACAGGCTCGCGTTCCGCGTCGGCGTGAACATCCTGACCCTGGCGCTGCTCGTGCTCGCCGGGTACCTCGTCTGGCGGAACTTCCTGCAGTGAGCTTCCTGGCCGCGCTGTACCTCGTCGTAGCGCTCCTGCTGCTCGGCACGCTGGCGGCCCAGTCCGTCGCGGCGCGGCACCGGCAGGTCATCGCCGTGACCTTCGGGTCGGCGGTGCGCCTGCTCACCGGGCTGGGGCTGTTCGCCGTCGTCCTCTACGCGACGGCCTACTTCCTCGGCCTGGTGGGCGGCTTCTACGAGTCGCTGACCTGCAAGGTCGTCACGCTCCCCGCCTGCGAGGACCCTCTGCCCCTGCCGGCGTGGCTGCGGCTGCCCGAGGCCAGCGTCGGTGGCGTCATCGGCATCCTGCCGCTGCTCGGCATCTTCCTCGCGAAGGCGCTCCAGCCCAAGCGCGGCGCAGGTGCGGCAAGCGACCACGCGGCGGAAGCGCCCGGCGCGTCCGAGGCGGACCGCGAAGCGGACCCCTACGACCTCGGCGCCGGCGGAGCGAACCCGCCGCGGAACTACTTCGTCTTCGAGCGCGAGGGCGGCGCCTACAGCGTCCTCGCGACCGAGGACCTGCCGGCGGCGCTGCTGCCGCCTGACGTCCGCCAGGCCCTCGCCGAGCGCACCGCGAGGCGGCCGTGGCGCGAGCGGGCGCTCGCGGGCTTCCTCGCCTGGCTGCAGGCGAACGGCGCGCTGATCGGGATCTTCCTCGTCGAGGTGTGGCTCGCGTGGCTGCGCGGCGCGGCCGAGGCCGCGGACAGGCAGGTGCGTCTCGCGTTGGGCCTCGACGCCGAGCTGCCCGCCGCCTACCTGGGCGTCGCGCAGTGGGGCGCGGTCGTGCTGGCGATCGGGCTGAGCGTCGTGGTGCTGTTCCTCGGCGTTGTGGCGCAGCACGGGCTGCACGTCGCGGGCCGCGGCTTCGCCGGCCTGCGGCAGGGCGCGGGGATCGTCGACCTCGTGGGCTCCACCCTGGCGGTCTTCGCCAGCGGCATGCGGCAGGGCTGGACCGCGACCGCGATCACCGTGGGGCGCTTCGCCCTCAAGGCCCAGAGCGCGCTCACGCGCCTGTGGGTGCTGAGCATGACGGCCTTCGGCCGCGCGCTACTCAAGCTCCAGAGCGGCGCGATGCGCGCCTGGGCGTTCCTCGCCATCCTCACCGGCACGTTCGTGCTCTTCCTCTCGCGCGTGTTCGGCCGCGTGTTCGCCTGGCTCGGCGGGCTCGGACGGCGCGGAGCGGCCGCCCGCGCGGCGCCCGGCGGCACCGCAGCAGTGAGCCCGCCCGCTGGCGGCGCCGCGACGGCCCTCGACGACCCCGTCGCCTCCGCCCCGGCGGAGCCGGTGGCCGCGCGGCGCTCTGGCGGCGGGGTGCTGGCTCTGGCGGCGGCCGCGGGCCTGGGGCTCCTCGCGCCGGCGGCCGAGGCGGCCACCACCTACGTGGTGCTGCAGGACGTGTCTGGCGGCGAGGCCTCGCGGCTCGAGGACGCGAACCGACGCGTCCTGAGCTGGGCCGACCCGTCGCCGCAGCGGGCCCTGCTGCAGCGGGCGGACCGGCTCGTGGTGATCCCAGTGCGGGCCCCGGGCGAGCTCGACACCGTCTACGCCGCCGTGTTCAACGCCGAGTACCCGGGCAGCCAGCTCGACCGCTACGCCTTCTACGCCGAGCTGCGCAGCGTCCTCCCCAAGGAGGTCGACCGGGCCTGGGGCACCGGCCTCTCCGAGGCGCTGCGGACAGCGGCGTTCTACCTGCGCGACGTGCCTGAGGGCGACGAGAAGGTGCTGGTCGTCTTCGGCAACGGCGAGGACCACTCGCCCGAGGCCGTCACCGCCGAGGAGCTGAGGCCGGCTCTCCAGGGCGCCGTCGTCGTGCGGCTGAACGCCGGCCTGGAGGAGCGCGACCGCTGGACGCGCCTCTACCAGGAGGCCGGCGCGAAGGCGCAGCTCGTCTACGACCTGGCGGCCACGCGCCTTCTCACGATCGACCAGCTCAAGCGCGACCTCGAGCGGGCGCGGCGCTGAAGGCGAGCGAGGGGCTAGGGCGCGACCTCGAGAGGGCGCGGCGCTGAACGGGAGCGACGGGCTGCGGCGCTGCCTCAAGCGGGCGCTGGCTGCCCAACCCCTCCTCACGTCGCCGGCCTAACCTGGGCCTATGTCAGACGCCACCACGATCCAGGGCGCCGGCACCCTGACCCGCACGCCGGACGGCCGCTACCGCGTCAGGTTCGTTCGCGCGTACGACAGGCCGCTGGAGGACCTCTGGGCGGCGATCAGCGAGCCCGAGGTGCTCGACACCTGGTACCCGTCGAAGCTGCGCACCAGCGGCGTCGTGGGCGAGCCGGTCACCGAGGCGTTCGAGTCGACCGACGGCACGCCGCCGCCCGAGACCCCGGCCGGCGTCCTCACGGCCTACGAGCCGCCCCGCGTCTTCGCCTATCGGACGGTGGGCCCGCAGGACTCCCCCTACCCCGGCATGCGCGGCACGCACGACATCCGCATGGAGGCCGCCGAGGGCAGTAGCGACGACGAGAGCGTCCTGACCTTCACCCACGACGTCGACACGCTCGAGACCGCCCTCAGCGTCCTCCCCGGCTGGCACTACTGCCTCGAGTACCTCGCGCTGACGCTGGGCGGCCCAGGCGAGCCGACCGAGGAGAACCTCGAGCGCGTGAAGGAGTACTACCAGCGCGCGTACGGGTCCGGGGCCGTGGACTTGGTCGAGGAGCCCTAGCTACGCGAGACGTCTAGGCCTAGACAAGCGGGGCGGCTCCCGGAACGCTTCGACCGCTTCCGCGTCGCGAGACGCGGGATGGGGGATGCCGGCGACCACGAGATCGGAGGCGGCGCCCCATGGGGCGCCGCCTCGCACGGTCACAGGCGAAGGGCGTGCGTCAATACACCTGCTCCCTCTGGCCGAAACTGAAGAGGACGACGTCCTGGACACCGTCCTGGGTGACGGTCGGGAAGTATGGAGGCTCGATGCCCATCGACATGCGCTCGTCGTACTTGAACCTGCGGTCGTAGCCCGAGATCTGGCTGCCGTTGTTCGGATTGAACGTCCCGAACGCACCGTAGTAGTACTCGATGATGCCGCCGAGCAGGTTGACCGCGCCCCTCGGGCTACCCTCGTCGTAGTCCTCGACCTCGACGCGCTGGCGACCGGTCATCAGCACGCCGTGTATCGTGACGTCCCTGGGCGCGTTCAGCGTGCCGTCGCTGTTGTTGTTGCCGATCCTGATGCTGCCGTTCTGCGTGTAGACGCCGAGGACGTTGACGGCATCGAGGTTGTCGCACGTGGCAGGCTCGACGTTGCCGTTCGCTAGACGCGTGGGCACGCCGGTGCACGGCGGGTCCTCGTACTTGAGGTCTCCCGTGATCCTTATGTCGTTGTTCGCCGCGACCGTGACCTGGGCGAACCTTGCCAGCGCGGGCGGCGCCCGGCGCGGGTCGTTGCTGTTGCCCGGCTGCCTGGCGGGACCCGTGAAGCGGTCGACGCGGCCGTTCACGAAGATCACCCCGTTGAACGTCTTGCCAGTGTTGATCCAGTTGCTCCCCTGGCGTTCGTAGAGGATCAGGTCGGGCCCGAAGCGGTAGCGCCGGGTCGTGCCGTTCTGCTGGGTGACCACGATGTACTGGTAGGCCGCCGACGTCGTGTAGCCGCCGTTGCCGTCCGGCACCAGCGGATCGCCGTTGGCGTTGCCTGCGTACAGCTGCAGCGTGGACACGTGGCCGCCGATGTAGATGCCCGAAGCCTGGGCTGCGGCAGCCTGGTCCTGGTTGTTCGTCGGCAGGGCTATGAAGTTCACGCGCCAGTCGACCTCGGCGAGGGCCGGAGCGTGCGTGCCGAACCGGTTCGTGTACCGCGGGTTCGACTCGCTCGGCCGCATGTCCTCGCGTCTGATGAAGCCCTCGCCGTAGAACTCCGCGCCCTGGCGGTCGAACGCGCCATCGCACGCGGTGTCGCCGGGGTTGCGGCATCCGGCGCTGGTGACCTTCCCGCCGAACCAGGGGTTCCGGTAGAAGCGGAAGAACTCGTTGGTATGGACGGGTCCGTCGAAGAGCGTGTCTTCCGTGAACCAGACCTCGTCGCCGTTGCGGCTGGTGCGGTGGACGTTCGTGAAGAGCGCGTACTTGGCGAACGAGCCGCGGCCGACCGTGAAGCGGTACTCGCCTTGGAGGACCACGTTGCGCCGGTACTGACCCAGACTGCCCTCGGCCATCATCACGAACGGGATGGCGTAGGTCTGCTCGGCGTTGGCGTCCACGCCGGAGCGCGGGTTCCCCTTGACGAAGCGGCCGGCCGGGAGGGTTATGCCAGCGGGCAACGGTTCTCCGCAGGCCGTCTCGGTGAAGTAGACGGTGAACCGGCCCGTGCCGCCGCTCGACGGCGTGACCGTGGTGTTCGAGCAGAGGATCGCGTCCACCGCAGACTGGAGCTCTTGCGCGACCGCCCGGAGGTCGTTGACGAGGTCGTTGTTGTTGGGCGTCGGGCTGTTCACGCCTGCCCCGTCGTTGCCGAACGACCACCGGCCGACCGTGCTCGAGCGAGCCTCGACGATCTCGTGGAGCTCGTCCCGCACGACGCCCTGGAGCGACTGACCGCCCATGTTCGCCGCGCCGCGCGCGAGCAGGAGTGTCTGCACGATCGCCGCGTCGTCGCCGCTATGCCTGATCTCGGCGACGGTGCGAGCGAACATCAGCGCGCCCACGCCGACGACAACGACCATCATCAGCAGGGCGTAGAGCATCGCGATGCCGTCTGTCCGCCTACGCACAGGGCACCACCTTGTTCACGTAGAAGCTCTCGTTGAAGGCCATCTCCACCTGGCCCGTGTACGAGCGGCGCACCTCGCGGCCCCCCATCGTCGCCTCGGTGGTGGCGACGGTGAGCTGGACCCGCACGAGGCGCACGGTCTGGCCGTCGTGCTGGGTCTCGCGCGCCGGCGAGCCGTTCTCGAGGAGCGGCCGGTCGAGCACGTACATCGAGCCGTCGGCGCCGTGGTAGACGTACTCGAGCGCGACCTCATCGAGGTCGAAGGCCACGGGCACGGGCGCACCGTTACCGCTCCGCTGGAAGAGGTCGCCCGTGGACGGGTCGTAGCTCAGCCCCAGCGAACGGACCACCATGATCAGCGTGTTCGGCGTGTAGTCGATGGTGTTGGAGCACGCCGGGTGCACGAGCCTGAAGCGCGGGCTCGACGACGGCCCGTTCTGCTGCACGTTCGTGATCGGCAGGATGACGGCGTCGCCGTTCGCGTTCACCATCAGTACCTCGGTGTCCTCCAGGTCCGCCCTGATCTGGGCGAGCGTGCCGCCCGCGATGATCTCGACGTTGTTGGCGTTCTTGAAGCTGTCGTTGTTGCCGCTGTCGTGCGGCAGGACCTGGTAGCCCGCGCCGCCGTCGAGCAGCAGGAACGAGATCTGGCTGCCTCCCGACGGGTACGGGAAGTTCGTGACCCCGCCGAGCACGGCGCTGCGCAGCTCCTGCGTGAACACCTCGGTGATGCGGCGGAGCTTCGCCTGGGCGCTCGTCGCGGCCTCGTTCGTCGCCTGCGCGCGCAGCGAGTTGATGACGCCGCTGGTGGCGATGAACGCCACCGACGCGAACACGGTGAGCGCTACCAGGACCTCGAGCAGCGTCAGCCCTTTTGACGTCTTCATGCGCGGCTCCTAGTTGATCCCCGGCAGCGGAGGGGTCTCTTCGGGTGGGGCGGTGACCGGGGCTCCAAGGGTCGTGCCGCGAACGCACGACTCGCCGTCTTGGATCAGGAAGCAGACCTCGATGTCGTACTGGACGACCGAGTCGGTGAGGACCGACACCCGCCCCGGCGCGTCGATCCGCGCCCGGTAGCGCGCCGGGTCGGCGACGCCTTCCGCGCCCTCGAGGTCGGTGAAGGCCGCGCCCAGTTCGCCGTAAGCCCACTCCAAGCTGGACCCTTCGGCCGGAAGTACCGCCTTGTCGCCCCCAGCCACGCGGCGGCCGAGGTAGTTGAGCACCTGCGCCGCTTGGGTCCGTTGCCCGGCGACGGTGGTGTGCCTTAGGTTGCTCAGCATGTAAGTGGTGAACGTGGCGCCCAAGACGGCCAGGACCGCGAGCGCGAGGATCACCTCGAGCAGGGTCAAGCCGGCGGCGCGCACGGCGGCGGTGGGGGTCCTCATGGTCCCACCCCCGTGGCGCGGACCTCGCCGATGAGCGATACCTGCAGCGTGTAGGTGCGGTCGCCGACGCTGAGCCGCAGAGGGTCGTCCGCCGGAGGCAGGGTCGACTCGTCTACCTTGCCTGGCGGCGTGAAGGTCAGGAGCGGTCCGTCGTCGACGCTCAAGGAGGCGTCCTCGGGCAGCTCGAAGCGGCGGATGACGGAACCGTCGTCGGCCCGCTGCACCGCGAGCTGGTTCCCCGAGACCACGAGCTGCGTCCTGATCCCGCGCGATGCGGCCATCGTGGCCCCCTGCCAGACGCTCTGCTGGACGGTGCGCACCGCGGCCGCGGACTCCTGGCCGCGCACGATGGGCCGGCCGGAGATGGCCACGAGCCCGGCCACGACGCCGACGATCGCAGCGACGACAAGTACCTCGAGCAAAGTGAGACCGTCTGATCTTGCCCTCACAGACACCTCCGGGCCGATCGGGCCGGTCGGCACGCGTCTTCTGGGAACCTAATCACGGGGTTGTCACGAAACTCTTACGAGATCCTTACAAACACCGCGATACCCCGCCGCAGGACGATGCCAACGCGAACCGCGAACCCAGTCTCAGGCAGATCTCATGATGCGCTTGAGTCATCTGTCACAACCGCTTGGCCACGGCCTCGCTGTGCCGCCGGACACCCTTGCCTCGCGGTCGTCCCTGTGCCGCCCGGCTCATGGAAGGTTGCTAGCGTCGATGGTGAGCGGCGCTGCCGCCCAGCACGGACGATTGGAGGGCCCGATGCCCCTGAGACTGATCGAGGGCCAGTACGCGCCAGGCGACCCCATGAGCGTCGACCTCGCCACGGACGACCTGGTCTCGGCGCAGGACTTCTACGGCGCCCTCTTCGGCTGGGAGTTCCGGGACGTGGCCGACCACCTCTGGGCGACCAAGGCCGACAGGCTCGCCGCCGGCTTCGGGATGCTCGAGGCCCTGGACCTGGCTGGGCCCCGCTGGTGGCTCCTGCTCGCCGCGCCCGACCTGGACGACTTGGTCGAGCGCGCGTCGCAGGCGGGCGGCTCCGTGACCGGGAAGATGGACCTCGGCGGCCTCGGGGAGGCCGCGGTCTTGGAGGACCCCGGCGGCGCCACGGCCGTGCTCTGGCGCCCGAAGAAGCTCGAGCCCGGCGCCCTGGGCGCCACCCACGGCGGCCTGGTCTGGAGCGAGCTGATCACCCACGACCCCACCGGCGCCGCCGCCTTCTACGAGACGCTGTTCGACTTGACGGCCGTGCCCGTGGAACCGACGGGCTCGGGAGGCGAGCTGTCGGGCGCCGTCAACCTCGAGCGCAAGGAGCTCGAGGTGCCGAGAGCGGTGGTCGGAATCGTGCCTGCGACCGGCGCTGCGAAGGCTACGCAGGCCGGCGCCCGCTGGCGGCCCTACTTCCAGGTGGACGACCTGGAAGCCTTCCTTGACCTGGCGTTGGAGCTCGGGGGCGACGTCGCTGATAGGCGGATGTCCGCCTCGAGGCGCGAGACGGCCGTCGTTGTGGACCCGCAGGGTGCGGAGTTCGGGGTCGTGGAAGGTACTGCCTCAACGCAGGTGATGGACGAACAGACGTAACACCCAAGTCAGTCTCCCGTAGGCAGCCGGGAACCAGCGTGAACATCGCCCCCAACGTGGGGTACTGACGACCGTCTGTCGCGACCTAACGTGAGGCCGCGATGAGGAAAGCCGTAATGCTCGATCGGTTCAGTTCCACGTGGGGCGCACGATGAGCGGGCGTCGTCTAGCAGCCGGGCTTTCCGTGATAGAGCTGCTGATCGTCCTCGCTGTGGCCGGCATCCTGCTCGGCGTCGGCATCGTGAGCTTGAACCCGGCAGGGGCGGCTACGAGGCAGGCTGCAGAAGTGCTTGCCGGAGCCGCGAACCGGGCCAGGTTCGAGGCCGTCAAGACCAACAGCACGTCTGGCTATGAGGTCGTCGCCGGCGGCGATGGCAGCACCGGCTCCATCACGATCTGCAGAGAGATCGACGTGAACGTCGGGCTCTCCTGCGCCAATGGGGTCATCACTGAGCTGATCACCTTCGATGGGGGTGCGTTGGCTCGGGCCGTTATCGCCGACCCGGCCCGGACGGCCGTCTACTTCGACCGTCGCGGTGTCGTCAGGAACCCTGCGCTTCACGTCATCACCGTCACGGACCGCTCCGGCGGGAACGTCCGCACCGTGACCATCTCTCCCACCGGCAGAGCGGAGATCGACTGAGATGAACAACCCCAAAGGCCTAACGCTGGTCGAGGTGCTCTTAGCCCTTGTCGTCGTAGGTATAGCTTTCGCGGCCATGGCCTATATCCAGACCACGAACCTGCGTATGACGACCAACGCCCGCTTGAGTACCGAGGCGAAGGCCGCAGCCAACCTGGTGCTCGAGTCCGTGATGTCGCGGGTCCTCGAGACGACCATCGACGGGTCTGGGAACAAGCACTTCGCCTTCAACGACTATTACTGGTCGTGCCCCACGCAGCTCACGCCCCCGCCGGGAGCGCTGCCGGTCGTAAGTAGACCAGAGTGTTCAGGCTCGGAGACCGTCGGCAACGTCAGGGTTACCTATTCGATCGCTGGCGAAAGCGGCATCGATGGTGAGGGGGTCCTAACGGTCACCGTCACAGCTGAGCACACTCAGGGTAGCCAGCTTCTGACGCTGGGTGACAGGGTCACGTGCTACGACGTCTACCCATCCCCAACATCGCTGGCTCCTGAGCCGTGCCCGAAGCCCACCCCATCCGGAGGGGGAAGGCCGTGACTGGCGTACGGTATGAGCCGCTGTTTCCGCTGTCCGATGCGAGAGCCGACCCTCCCGCGGAGGCACGGGGAACAGCGAGACAGCAGGCTGGTCTTACCGTCGTCGAGCTCCTGATAGCCGCGTCGATCGTGATCATCGTGCTCGCGATGGTCGGCGTGTTCCTCGGCCAGCAGGCGCAGATTCAGAGGGCGACGCAGAACCGGAGCGAGCTCCAGGACAGGGTGCGGGTGGCCATGCAGCTCCTGACGCAGGACCTCGCACTGACCGGCAACTCCGCTGTCGTCGCGAACGACGGGCGCAAGCTCGACATCCTATGGCCGGGTTGTTTCGACGGCTTCGACGGCTGCGTGGAACTGTCCGACGGCGGCTCCCGCCTGAAGGTCAGGTACCTCTCCTCGCAGTTCCCGGCCGGCAGTGAGTGCCGCGATGTCAGCTATAGGCTCACCGGGGAAGGGGTGCTGGAGCGCAGCGACGTCGACTGCGGGGGCGCGGAGACCTTCGCTCCCCTGGCTGAGAACATCGTCACCTTCGACGTAACCGTCCACTGCAGCAACGGGATCGACCTCAAGGAGTTCCCGTCAGCACAGTGTCCGCCCCTGAGCGGATACGGCCGTTCCGCGACCGTGGAGATCGTGGGCCAGTCCCGCTCGCCTGGCAGCGGGTTGACGGCTCCGGGCTGCGACCCTGACTACCTCTGCTTCGCGATGAGGCAGGAGACCCTCATGCCCAACATGAAGGACCAGTGATCACCGTGATGAGACAGACCCAGTCAATGGCCGGCCAGCAGGGTTTCGCGCTGACTACGAGCCTGATCATCCTCGCCATCGTGGGTGCGTTGATCGCCGGCGCCGTGTTCACGACCATGTTCGAGACTAACGTGGCGCTCAACGACGCCGCTGCGGCACAAGCGCAGTACGTGGCCCAGGCTGGTCTGCAGAAGTACAAGGCCGTGCTCTTCCAAGCATTTCGCTACAACGAGGCCATCCACGACGACGCGACCTACAAGTGCCAGACGAGCCTGAGCTTTGGCATCGATCTGAACCGCGACGGGATATTCCAGGAAGGTGAAGCCTGGGACAATAACAGGCTCGTCCTGAACCCCGAGCCCGTACTCGATGTGAACGGCAACGTAATAGGCACTTATACCGTCACGCTTCTGATGGATCCCAACAACGACAGCCGCATCACGGTGGTCTCCGAGGGCGAGACGGCCCCAGGACAGAACTGGCGCCAAGCGAAAGCGCGCGCCGTTTCCACATTCATCATCCGCAACAGCGCTGGTACCGAGCAGGCGATCTTCGCCGGTACCGGTCACGGGATGAAGTTCTTCAACGGGAACACCGAGGTCTACGGTGGCGTCCACATCGTTGGGGACAAGAACAACGCGAACACCCCCGTCATAGACACCCGAGGTAACTCACGGATCCTGAACGGCTACACGAAGAACGACGCAGGCGATACTTCCAGATTCCTCATCAAAGAGCTCGAAGCAGCCGACAACCTCTGTGCGTCTGTACGTGTGCAATACGGTCGCGTGATCGTAGACGGCAACTCCCAGTTCGGTTCGCGTGACAACCCGTTGCTCACGGTGGCAGTCGGCGACGAGCCCGACGACCTCGAGGCGAAGAACACGGGCTGCGACTCGCAGAAGCTCAACGTGTGCGCCCACAGCATCGGCCTGTTCGACCTTTGGGAGTCCGCGCCCGTGTTCCCGCTCCTCGATGAGCCACCCGGCACCGAGCTTTGCCCAACGCCCAAGACTTGGCGAACCTGCATCCACGAGGAAGCTGACCAAGATGGCATGAGGCTTACGTTGACCGGCCCTGGGGCGTCCACCGTTCAGCTCACGGGCGCACTTGCGGCTCTCGGTGTCACACTGCCCAGCGGTTGTCAGACGGCCTTGAATGCCGCGGCCGCGAGCTCGACAAACACGCTTGTTCTCAGTAACAACACCGTCGACTGCCGAGTCGAAGTGGCGGGGCGGAAGTACGGTTTCTACTACAAAAACGGGATCTTCGAGGTGTACGGCAACCTCAACATCCGTGGCCTCAACCTCGAGTTCACGAGGAACACGACGTTCGTGGCGCAATCTCGTTCCTCCACGGGGTCAGTCCAGGACTACGCCGCGCTCTCGCTCGAGAAGTATGGCTCCGAGGGTGGCACGTTCATCGCCAAGGCCGACTTCGTCGCGTCTCCAGCGAAGAAGTTCCCCGACAACGTGTTGACGCTCGTCGCAGAAGGCGACGTGAAGCTCTTGGGCGGCAGCAATGCCTATACGCTTCCCGTGTACGCTGGTGATGCCTTCATGTCGGCCTCGGGTTCTCGCCTTTTCGGCCAGGCGATCGCCGACACTTTCTGCACCGTCCAGCCGAGCGGCCAGTCGAAGCTCGAGTGCAAGGACAAGGGCGGCAGTCCAGCCAAGATCTTCTACGTGCCCACAGGGCACAACCGCCCAGACTCGTTCAACGCCGTGTCGCCCCAGGGCGGTATCCCGACGTTCCGGGTCGAGGCGTACGAGCTTCGCTAAGAAGTCAATCCGAGTTGTCGGGGCGCCCACGCAACGGTGGGCGCCCTTTACATGGACGGACGGGCTCCCTGTTGTGCGGAATCTTGCCCGGCGACGCCTGACATCGTCCTATCATCTGGCTGTCATCTTGGAGTCCTCGAGGAGGGGCTGGATGAATCGTTTGCTAACGCGGTTAGGAGCGGGGCTTCTGCTGACGGTGTCGCTCTCCGCGTGCTCAATGTTCGTTCCCCCCGAAGAGAATCGCCTGCTCTTCGGCTTGGCCCCGGTCAACGAGTTGGGCTACGAGATCGCCGGTGGCGCAATCACGGTCGGGACTCGGACCCTACTCCTGTCGGCTCGCCCCGGCATGCCTGTCACTACAGTCACTGGGTACCGCGTGAGCTACTACGATGAGAACGGGGCCGTGCTCGGCGCCTCCAGCCAACAGCCCCAGACGCTGAACGTCATCGTGCCCGCTGGCTGGAACTGCGACGAGCCTCATCCCGCGCTGGGCTGCAACGCGATGTCACCGGGCGCCCGGCCGGCGCCCGGAATCCCAGCAGAAGTGGCCGGCGTGCAGGACCAGTTCCTGAACGTCGACATCATCGAACTGCACTTGGCCGCCGGGCAGCCCACGGGCTGGTATGCCGACGTTACGCTTTTCTACGACAATGCTCGGGGTCAGTTCGAGGAAACTTACCGGCTCTACATTGTCGCCCCGAACTGAGTCCCCACCGAGTTAACTAGGCCTAGTGCCCGGCGGTCAACTCGCCGGGCACATCTTCTTAGGTTGGATACGGGGCGAACCCACCGTGAGGTCGAGAGGCCAGCCTGATACGGTCTCCCTAGCCCTGGACCCCGTTCTTAGACAGGCTTCCCCTAGTTCCTAAGTGTTACCACGACCCCAGCGGGGCAGGGCCAGAGGCCAAGCCAGCAGGGATTGGAGCCGCTGCTGCGGCATTGGGCGACTTCTGCTCGTATGCCTGAACGGGCGTGAGCTTGTCCAGGCTGGAGTGCCGCCGGTCGTGGTTGTAGTACTCGATGTAGCTGCCGATTCCTTCCCTGGCGACGTGCAGGTCGTCGTAGGCGTGCAGGTAGACGTGCTCGTACTTCAGGCTCCACCAGAATCGCTCGATGAAGACGTTGTCCCGCCAACTGCCCTTGCCGTCCATGCTGATCCGGATGTTCCGGGCCTCCAGCACGCTGGTCAAGGCGTGCGAGGTGAATTGACTGCCCTGGTCGCTGTTGAAGACCTCCGGTTGCCCATAACGCTCCAGCGCCTCCTCAAGGGCGTCGAGGCAGAAGCGCGTGTCCATGCTGTTACTAAGCCGCCAGGCGAGCAGCCGCCGGCTGTACACGTCGATGATGCCGACCAGGTAACAGAAGCCACGCGCCATGGGGATGTAGGTGATATCCGCCGCCCACACCTGATTCGGGCGCTCGATGACGAGTCCATCCAGCAGGTAGGGGTAGATCCTGTGCCCCACGCCCCTGCCCCGCCTGGTGGTCCGCGGCTTCGGGTAGATGGGGCTGACGCCCACCACGCGCATCAGGCGCAGCACGCGCTTACGGTTGACTACGAACCCCTTCTTCGCGAGTTCATCCACCAGCCGCCGGCTGCCCAGGAATGGTCTAAGCAGGTGGATCTCGTCCAGCGCGCGCATCACCGCCAGATCCTCCGCCGGCACCGCCACCGGCTGGTAGTAGACGCTAGAGCGGTTTACGGACAGCAGCTCGCACTGCCTAGCCACGCTCACGCCGTGCTCCTTGTCGATCAAGCCTCGTCGTTCCTGGGAGCTCAGCGCTTCAGCGCTTTGGACAAAAAATCGCGCTCCATGGTGAGCTCACCGATCTTCGCCAACAACTCCTCGGCGTCCGCCTCGCTGTCGCGATCACGCTCCGCCGCCGTCGTGAACAGGCCCGAGGCGCCCTCCAGCAACTGCCGCTTCCAGGCACCGATCTGATTGGCGTGCACCCCGTACTCGCGGGACAACTCCGCCAAAGTCTTCTCCTCGCGCGCAGCCTCCAAGGCGACCTTAGCCTTGAACTCCGGCGAGTGATTCCGACGCTTCCTCTTCATGATTAACCCCTTTCGGGAAGCGTACCGCTTCCCACCTAAGGGGCCTGTCTAGATTCTGGGGTCCACCGCTGTGATCACCTCGGCCGGGCTCGTGCTGGCCGCGACGTTCGCCGCGCTGGCCGTGATCCCGATCCTGTTCCTGGCGCAGCTGGCGTTCATCGTCGCGTTCGGCGTGCTGCTCGACACCTTCGTCGTGCGCTCGCTGCTGGTGCCGGCGCTGGCGCTGGACGTCGGGCGCAAGGTGTGGTGGCCCTCGCGGCTCGCGCGTGGGGAGGCGTGAGGAGGGCTGGGACACTAGGCATGAGCTAGGGGACAGGGCACACCAGGTTCACGGCGAGATCGGTGTCGGTGTCTCCACCCCTGCCTGCCGCGCGGTCGCCCGCTCGGCGACCGCGGCGCGGCGGGGTGAACCTCCTCGCGCGCCGCGCACGTCGCCTGCTCCCGTCAGCCCCCCACCGCCAACCGCGCGCACAGGGTCATGGCGTGCGACCACACCAGCGGGCACGCCGACGGCCCCCAGTGACGCGTCCAGTAGGCGAGGAACCAGGGGTGGTGGTCCTTCCTGGGCACCTGCTCGGGCAGCGCGCCGTCGGGGCGCCTCTGCCTCTCGACCCAGTCGAGGTACGTCCGCGCCCGGTCCGGCCGGCCGGCGCGCGCGTGGTGCCAGGCGAGCGAGGCGCTGAGGATCACCCACTCGCCGCCGCCGTAGTAGGTGTCGGCGCGGTACCGGCTCGTGCCGCCGTCGACGACGAGGTCGGCCTCGATCCTCGCGACCGTCGCGCGCATCACCGGGTCGTCGTCGGCCACCAGCCCGAACGGGGTGCACAGCCAGGTGAGAGACGCGTCGGCCTCGGGGTTCCCGACGTGCTTGACGAAGCGGCCGTCGACCACGCACCCGGTGAGCACGAGCTCGCGCGCCGCCGCGCCCACGGGAGCGGCGCGCGGCACCCACCTGGCGATGGCGCCCATGCCCGCGGCGACCGAGCCGAGCGTCGCCGTGTGCAGCTGGCTGCGGAACTCCTCCCAGCAGTCGTAGCAGGGCTCGTCCCAGAACTCGGAGAGGTAGTCGACGACGACGTCGACGCCGGCGGCCAGGTGCGCCGGGAGCTCGTCCTGCCCCGTCGCAGCGAGGTGCCCGGCAAGGCTCCACAGCCACTGCCCGTAGCCGTCGAGCTGGAAGTTCGGCCAGCCGTCCTTCACCCACTCGCCGTCGACCGCGTAGCGCGTGGGCAGGAAGTCGAACTCCGAGATCGGCTCCCCC
>Ga0207873_1001241_pt1 | contig 25350 bp, 20 predicted proteins | sample BGWIniCompost_FD_187373 | JGI IMG/M metagenome (GOLD analysis project Ga0207873, IMG submission 187373) | Cellulose adapted compost microbial communities from Newby Island Compost Facility, Milpitas, CA, USA - BGW Initial Compost (SPAdes)... ...
GATCTCGCCCGCCACGAAGTTCGCGTTCTGCCAGCCGCCGAACGCGAAGAGCACCGGGATGAGCGCCGCGCCCAGCGCGACCGCGACGGCGGACATTCCCTGCGGCGCCGTGCCGGCAGCCTCGGCAGCCGCACCCGGCCCCGCGACGCGCGCGGCCAGCGCCAGACCCGCGAGGATCAGCCCGCCGAGCGCGACGAGCTTGAGGATCGTGAAGACGTTCTGCGTCGTCGCACCGGGCCGGATGCCCAGGTAGTTGATCACGGTGAGCAGCGCGATCGCCGCGATGGCGAGCGGCTTGATCAGCGACGGGGGAAGGCCCGCCAGGTCCGCGGCGTAGGAGGCGAAGGTCATCCCCACCGCGGCGATGCCGCCGCTGTTGATGACGAGCAGCAAGGTCCAGCCGTAGAGAAACGCGGGCAGTGGCCCGAGCGCCTCGCGCAGGTAGACGTAGCCGCCGCCGGCCTCGGGACGGCGCGCACCCAGCTCGGCGAAGCAGAGCGCCCCGAGCAGCGCGACGACGCCGCCGAGCGCCCAGGCCGCGAGGATCAGCCCGGGCGAGCCCACCCGCTGCGCCACGATCGCTGGGTTCAGGAAAATGCCAGCTCCGATGATCCCGCCGACGACCACCATCGTGCCGTCGAACAGGCCGAGGCGGCGGGCATAGGTCGTGCGTGCGCGCGGCGCGGTCGTCGTCATCGTCGAGACTCGAGCTGTGTTGGAACCCGCCCGGCCCCCGTCCGGGCGAGGAGGTGCTCCGACCATGGGCGTTGCGTGCCCGCGCCGCCGGGGCTCGCCAGCGGCTCGGAGAGCACAGACTATCCGCTCGCGGCCGCTCCTGTCCAGTCGCGCCTTCGTCCTGCTCGCCGCCGCACTCGCCGTGAGCGCCTGCGGCGGCGACGACGACGGCCCGCTCACCCCCGTGGCGGCGCTCCGCGTGATCGTGTTCGGCGACATGCCCTACGTCGAGCCGGACACGCCTGCAAGGGATTCGCTGCTCGAGCGCTACGCCGCGGTGCTGGACACGATCGCGGCGGAGTCGGCCTCCTTCGTCGTGCACATCGGCGACATCACGGCCCTCACGTGCAGCGACTCCCTGTTCCTCGAACGTCGACGCGAATTCGATGCGCTGCCGCACCCGGTGATCTTCACGCCCGGTGACAACGAATGGCTCGATTGCCCGTCCGAGACGTACGACCGGTACGAACGGCTGGCGAAGCTGCGCGAGCTGTTCGCGGCAGGCAGCCACAGTCTGGGCCGCCGGCGCCTGTCTCTGGAGCGACAGAGCGCGGACCCGCGCTACGCCGCGTTCCGCGAGAACGCGCGCTGGACGGCGGGCAAGGTCATGTTCCTCACCGTGCACGTCGTCGGCTCCAACAACGGCCGCGGGCTGGGTGCGACGCCTCACCCGGAGTACGTGGAGCGGAACGCCGCGAACCTGGCGTGGCTGCGGGAATCGTTCGCGGAGGCCCGGCGCGCGGACCTGCGCGGCGTCGTCATCATCATGCACGCCAACCCCATCGAGGGCTGGCCACCCGACCGGCCTGACGAGGTCAACGGCTTGATCGAGACGCGCGACGAGATCAGGGCGCTCGCGGCGGAGTTCGGCCGACCGGTCGCCCTCGTGCACGGGGACACGCACGAGTTCCGGGTCGACCGCCCGCTGCGCGACGCGCAGGGCAACATGCTCATGAACGTGGTGCGCGCGGAGACCTACGGCTGGCCGCACATGCACGCGCTGATCATGACCGTCGATCCGGCTAGGCCGGAGCTGTTCACGTTCGAGCCGCTGATCGTCCGCGGCAACGCGCTGCACTGAGGGGACGGGCCGCGCAACGTCGGTACACGGTGCGGCTCGGCCCGTCCCCTTCCGCCCGCGCAGCCGGCCCTCTAGATTCGGCGCGTTTCGCCACCTGCACCAACGGCGTTCTTCACCAGGAGGAACCATGCAGCGCAGGATCGCGCGCGCGGCCACGGGACTCGCGGCCGCGGCACTCCTCGTGGCGGCCGCGCCGGCCGCGGCCCAGCACGGCGGCCACGGAGAGCACGGAGCACACGGCGCCGCGATGCCGACGTCCGGCTTCCGCGCCGAGCTCATCCGCGACATCGAGCAGCTCGAGCAGAAGTACCTCGGGCTGGCCGATGCCATGGTGGGCAAGTACGAGTGGCGGCCGGGCGAGGGTGTGCGCTCGGTCAGCGAGGTGTTCATGCACGTGGCCGGCGCGAACTTCCTGATCCCGATCGCGGTCGGCCACCAGCCGCCCAAGCAGTACCGCGGCGCTGATCAGCGCGAGACCATGTCCAAGCTCATGGCACTCGAGCAGATCACCGACCCGGAACGCGTGAAGGCCGAGCTCCGCCACGCATTCATGCATGCGAAGCATACCATCGCGGGCGTCCAGGACGGCGAGCTGGATGACACCGTCCGGTTGTTCGGCCAGGACTACACCAAGCGTGCCGCCCTCCACCTGCTCGTCACCCACATGCACGAGCATCTCGGCCAGGCCATCGCCTACGCGCGCACCAACGGTGTGGTGCCGCCGTGGAGCGCGGGCACGGAGGACTGACGGCAGCCCCCACCCCCGGCCCCGGTGAACCGGGCGAGGGCGGCCTCCCTTCCACCACACCGCCACCCGGGCGGGGGCGCCCCGTCCGCTGCCCTCCACCACCCGGGCGGGGGCGGGGGCGGCCCCTCCACCACCGCCCTGCCACCCGGGCGAGGGTGGGGGATGTGAAGGCGGGGACCCGCTGGGGCCTCCGCCTTCTCTCTTTTCTTCAGTGGCCGTTTCCCCGTCTTGACGCGCCCCGCTCGTCGCCCATATATATCGCCTCACGATATAGTCCACTGCTCTGACATCGCCTCAGCCACGGACGGCGCCCGACCATGACGCCACGCCAACGCGACCCCTACGACCTGTTGCCGCTCACGCCCGCAGCGTTCCACATCCTGCTCTCGCTGGTGGACGGCGAGCGCCACGGCTACGCGATCATGCGCGATGTCGAGGAGCGCACGGGAGGCGAGGTGCGGCTGGGGCCGGGGACGCTGTACGGCGCCATCAAGCGGCTGCTCGAACAGGGCGTCGTCGAGGAGCTGGAGCTGCGGCCGGCGGATGCGGCGGAGGAGCGTCGCCGCTACTACCGGCTGACGAGCTTCGGCCGGCGAGTCGTGGCAGCGGAAGCGGAACGGCTGGAGCGGCTGGTGCGGCTGGCGCGGTCGAAGAAGCTGGTTCCTCGGACAGGATCGGCATGAAGCGGACGGTGATGCCGGGCGCTCGCGTCGCGCGTGGGGCGGAGGCGCTGTACCGCGCGCTGCTGCGGGCATATCCCCGTGCGTTCCGGGAGCGTTTCGCCGATGAGATGGCGCTCGTGTTCCGGGATGCGACGCGCGCGGCGCTCGAGGCCGGCGGGCTGCGCCGGCTCATCGCGCTGTGGCTCCGGTTCCTGTTCGACCTGCTGGTGAGCGTGGCGCGCGAGCGGCTGGCGGCGCACACCCGCTGGCACGCGAGGCGAATTCCTTCCGACCCGAGACCCCGACGAGGTGATCCCATGGTTGCGGTGCTTCTCCAGGACGTCCGTCACGCGCTGCGCTCGCTGTTGCACCGGCCGGGGTTCTCGCTGGCCGCCGCGCTGACGCTGGCGCTGGGCATTGGCGCGAACGTGGCGATCTTCGCGGTGGTGAGCGCGGTGCTGATCCGGCCGCTGCCGTACCCGGAGTCGGAGCGTCTGGTGGTGCTGCGGCATCACGCGCCCGGGTTGAACCTGCCGGAGCTGGAAAACTCGCCCGGCACGATCCGGCTGTATCGCACGCTCGCGCGCAGCTTCAGCAGTCTGGCGGTCGTGAGTGGCCGGGAGCGCAACCTCACGGGCGGTGACCGCCCCGCGCGCGTCCGTGTGCTCGAGGCCTCGCCCGAGCTGTTCGACGTGCTGCGCGTGCAGCCGGCGTTGGGCCGCCGCTTCCTCCCGGACGACGCACAGCCGGGCGCGCCGCGCGTGGCGGTGCTGACGCACGCCGGCTGGTCGGCGTGGTTCGGGCGCGCGCCGGACATCATCGGGCGCGTGGTCCACTTCGATGGCGAACCGACGGAGATCGTGGGCGTGATGCCGGAGGGCTTCGCGTACCCGAACGCCGAGACGGTCGCGCTGCTGCCCATGTGGGTGGACCCGAACGGGCCGTTCGGCACGTTCGGCCTGACCGTTCTCGCGCGGCTCGCGCCAGGCGTGACGCTGGAGGCGGCCGCGCGCGAGGTCGCGCAGCTCCAGGCGCGCATCCCGGAGGTGGACGGAGAGATCACCGCAGGCTTCCTCGAGCGCGCGGGCTGGAACGCGAGCGTGACGGAGCTCAAGGAAGTGGAGGTGGGCGACGTCGCGACGACGCTCTGGGTGGTGCTCGCGACGGTGGGCTTCCTGCTGCTGGTCGCGTGCGCGAGCGTGGCGAACCTGTTCCTGGTGCGCGCGGAAGCGCGGCGGAAGGAACTGGCCGTGCGCTCCGCCCTGGGGGCCACCCGCGCGCGCCTCGCCGCGGGCTTCCTCTCGGAGAGCGTGCTGCTGGGGCTCACGGGCGGGGCGCTGGGCGTGGTGCTGGCGGTGGTCGGCGTGCGCGCGCTGGTGGCGGCGGGGCCGGCCCAGCTGCCGCGGCTGCACGAGGTGGGTGTGGACGCGACGGTGTTGCTGTTTGCGCTCGGGCTGAGCGTGCTGGCGGGCCTCGGGTTCGGTGCGCTGCCGCTGCCGCGCTACCTCACGCGGCCGCTGGCGCCGGAGCTGCGGGAAGGCCGCGGCGAGACGGGCAGCCGCGACCGACAGCGCGTGCGCCAGGGGCTGATCGCGGCGCAGATCGCGCTCTCACTGATGCTGCTCACGGGCTCCGGGCTCCTGCTTCGGAGCTTCCAGCGGCTGCGGGCGGTGGACCCGGGGTTCCGGCCGGAGGGTGTGCTGACGATCGGCATCAGCCGCGGCGAGCGGGAGGGCCGCATCGATCCGACCGGCTTCTACCGTCGCGTGCTGGACGAGGTGCGCGCGCTGCCCGGGGTGGAGGCCGCGAGCGTGACGAACTCGCTGCCCATCGAGCCGCGTGGCGTGAACGGCTCGTCGTTCGACATCGAGGGGCGGCCCCGGGCGGAAGACGCCTTGCCGCCCGTCGCGATGTACGCCGTCGCCGGGCCGGGCTACTTCGAGACGATGGGCATCCGGCTGGTGGAGGGGCGGCTGCCGGAGGAGCGCGACCACGAGGGCGAAACCCCGCGCTACGTGTGGGTGAGCCGCAGCTTCGTGCAGAACTTCATGGAGGGGCGCGCGCTGGGCGAGCGCGTGCGCTTCGGCTCGGATACGACCTGGCTCGAGATCGCGGGCGTGGTGGAGGACGTGCGGCAGTTCGGGCTCGACGAGGAGGTCCGGCCCATGGCCTACCTGACGCTGAACACCGATGCGATCAACGTGGACCTCAGCGTGGGGAACCTCGTCGTGCGCACGAGCGGCGATCCCGTGGCGCTCGCGCCGTCCGTCGCCGCGACCGTGCGTCGCGTCGCGCCAGAGGTGCCGCTCACCACCGCACGCACGATGGAACAGATCATCGCGGAGTCCATGGCGGAGACGTCCTTCACCATGATCGTGCTGATCGTCGCCGGCGTGGTCTCGCTGCTGCTGGGCGTGATCGGACTGTACGGCGTGATCGGCTACGTGGTGACGCAGCGCACCCGGGAGATCGGGCTGCGCATCGCGCTGGGCGCGGCGCCCGGGGAGGTGCGGGGCATGGTGCTGCGGCAGGGGGTCGCCCTCTCGCTCGTCGGCGTGGGCATCGGGCTGGCCGGCGCGCTCGCGCTCTCGCGTCTGCTCGAGTCCCTGCTCTTTGGCGTCTCCAGCCGGGACCCGCTCACGCTCGCGGCGGTCACCGCCCTGCTCCTCGCGGCCAGTACACTGGCCGTGTACCTGCCGGCGCGGCGCGCATCGGCCGTCAGCCCGATGACGGCGCTGCGGGCGGAGTAGCGGAGGCAGCCAGGGGCAGCACGGGCGGGCATCGTGGCCCGTGCATGGCCTGTCTCCGCGACAATGCGTCGCATCGCCGGCGTAGCGCTGAACGGGCCTCGGTCCTTATGCTTGGTGCACCCCAGGCGACGCGCAGCCCTCTCACGGGCAGAAGGCCGAAGGAGAAAGCCGCGATGAAGTGGTGTCTGCGCTGGACCGCGATGGTCCTGGCACTGGTCGCCGCCGGCTGCGCCGAGCAGCCGACCGGCGTGCCCGCGAGTGCGGGCAACGGAGCGGATTCGCCGCGCCTCACGGTCCTCCTCAAGGACGCGCCCGGCGACATCGTCGAAGCCGTCGTCACGATCTCCAGGGTCTATCTCCAGGGCAACAGCCGGGTCACGCTCATGGACGAGCCGGTGACGACGGACCTGCTCGAGCTCGCCAACAGCGCGCTCACGCTGGTGGACGGCGAGGAGGTACCGCCGGGCTCGTACAGCGAGCTGCGGTTCATCATCACCGGCGGCTACATCGCCGTCGAGGAGGCCGGCGGCGGGCTGCGTTACTACGCATCATCCCCGAATTATGAGGGCCTGCCGGACGGCGTGACCGCGACGGGCCAACTGCACATGCCCAGCTACGCGCGGAGCGGCCTCAAGGTGAAACTGCCGGATGGCTTCGAGGTGGACGACGGCGAGGTCATCCTCGTCGACTTCGACGTCTCGCAGTCCTTCGGGCATGAGGCCGGCAAGTCCGGCCGCTGGATCATGCACCCGGTGGTCAGGGCGACCGAACTGCGCGAGACGGCCTCGATCACCGTGGATGTCGCGCTGGCGGACACGGTCGCGCTGCCCGAAGGCGTCACGCTGGCGAACTTCGGAGCTCTGCTCGAGCGCAATGACGGCGGCACGACGACGCTCGCTCTCGAGGACCCGGACGAGGATGGCGTCTACTCCGCGACGTTCAACCTGCTCGACCCGGCGCAGGGCCCGTTCGAGGTGACGCTCGTCGCTCCCGAGGGCGTCACGTTCACCACGAACCCGGCCGGGCCGGTGGAGGTGACGCTCACGGCGGGCGAAGCGGCGGCCGTGTCGTTCACGATCACATCCGCGGCGGCGAGCGGCGGGGGCGACGGTTAGGCGCGACGCGCCGCTGACGGCGCAGCAGCGCCTCGTTGTGCGCGCGGGGCCCCGCCGATCGGTGGGGCCCCGCGTTCTGCATAACGGCGGCGAGCTCGACGCCGCCAGCCGGCAGTGGCGCCGGCTCCGGCCGGCCTCTTGCGGGACGCGTCGTCACACAGCAAGTTTGCTTCGGCGGTCCGCAGTCGACCCGCAAGGTTTCTCTTCGGACCCACTCCATGCCACACGACATCATGGCGCGACATTCGTCGCAGGGCTCCAGCATCGCCATCGCGATCGCGGCAGTGATGCTCGCCACGCCGCTCCGCGCACAGACACCGTGCCTCGAGGCGTTCCAGCGTTTCGCGCAACCGCACGACAGCGCCTTCGATGCCAGCCCGGTGCTGGCACGTCGCCTCCTCGAAACGCCGTTCGACAGCGCCAGCTTCTTCAGCGGCCTAGCGCTCAGCCGACCCGGCACGGCGAGGCAGAGCCCGCTCGCGCACCTCGAGCCATCCGACGAGTACGTCGACGAGCTGGTGCGCGCACTCGCGGACCCGGCGAGCAGGCTGGCTGCCGCTTGCGATGCGGGGATCCTCGCCCAGATGCCCATCCCGCCCGCGCTCGCCCGCCGACTGGAGGATGCGATCGCCGCCGCGCGCGGCGAGATGCAGGCCGACGCCCTGGACTTCGCGTTCGCGGCCGTGCAGCTCGCGCTCGGCAAGCCCGTCGCCGTGCTCGGCGACCCTCGCGTTGCGGTGAGCACCGATCCGCTGGTTCGCTACCAGCACACCAAGGCCCGGTTCGCGGCCGGCGACGCAGCTCCCGCAATGGCTGCGCTGTGCGCGCTCCTCTTCGGCGGCGATGCGCGCGTCCGCCTGAACCTGTATTGGGACGTCTTCCCGATCCTCTCGCCCCGGGACCTCGAATGGGCGAAGCAGGGCCCGCTCGCGCCGGAGGCGTTCTGGCGCTGGTTCGAGGGCCGCGCCGGGCTTTCCGGCTTCGCGCTCGACGACTGGCTTGGGGAGTTCTATGCCCGGCTCCAGCATGCCAACGTCCATTACTGGAGCTACCAGCCGCGCCCGCGCGGCGAGGACCCGCGGAGCCCCGTGGAGCGCGATCCGCGGCGCGAGATCTATCTTCGCTACGGCGAGCCGGTCCAGAGCTTGTACACGCCGGTCTCCGCCAACAGGACTCTGGGGTACGAGACCTGGCGCTACATGCCGCTCGACCCCAAGGGCGGGATGCTGCTCTTCCATTTCCAACACACGGCGGATGAGGCGCGCCTCACCACCCAGATGCCCTGCAGGCACGCGGAGAGGGTGGCCACGCTATCGAAGCGCATTGGCGCCACGGCCAGGAGGTGTATGAGGCCAAAAGAGTTCGGGCCCTCGCAGTTGTACGCTCGCGCCGACGCGCACGAGATCGCCACCCTGTACGACGCCGCGTTCAGCGAGTACCGCCACCGCGCCGTCCAGCGCGAATGGCCGTTCGCCTACGCGCTGTACGCCTTTGCCGCCGACCCCGCGCGGCCCGCGCGCGGCACCGTCGTCACCGCGTTCATCCAGGTCCCCGCAAACAAGCGCACGAGCGGGCGCGGCCGCGTCCACTTCTCCATGGTGGACACGCTCGCCACACGCGCCTGGGCCTCCGGCGGCACCATCACCATCGGCGAGGCGCGCGCCATTGAGACAGTCGTCCAGGTGCCTCTCGACTCCAGCGCCACGCCCCACGTCTACCGCATCTCGGTCCGCGACGAGCGCGATGCGGCCACCGCAATGACGTACGGCGGCCCGCTCAGCGCTCCAACGTTCCGCGATGGCGTGCTCGCCATCTCGGACGTCGTGCCGCTCCACCCGGACGGCGCCTCGCCCTGGCGGCGTGGCGACCAGGTGCTCCGGCCCATGTTCGGCGGCACGCGCGAGCACGCCCTGGACATCTACTACGAGCTCTACCACGTCTCGCCGGGCGAGCGGATCGAGACCACCATCCGCATCGAGCGGGAGGGCGGCTTCCTGCGCAGGGCGCGCCACTACGAGGTCCGCTTCGACGACGTCGTGCCGGAGGGCCTGGCCGTGCCCACGCTCGCGCAGCGCCGCACGCTCCAGCACGACCTGGGCGGTGGCGAGTACACGCTCACCGTGAGCGTGCGAAGCCACACAACAGGCCAGACAGTGGAGAAGTCGATCCAGATCCAGATCGGCGGGTGAACGCCTCACGCGCCTCCGACCAACCCCGTCGTGCTTTGGCTCCGGCGCGAGCCGCGGGCGCCCCACGCGCGGGCGTGCCCCCACCCCCTCGTGAAGAAAAACGGGCGCTCGCACGTATTATGAGGTGCGAGACGCCCCCGCCCGCGGCGCAGCACCCACGAGCGCGTGGCCGCGACGCATGGCCGCACGCCGCCTCCGGGGCCGGGGCAACGCTCCGATTCAGCACCACCGGGACCTGCGGCTGGGCCTCGGCCCCATGCCCGACGGTCACGGTGCTGGTCCCGACATTCGCCGCGGAGGCAGATGATGAAGAAGACCACGTGGTTCGGCCTCACCCTCGCCGCGCTCCTGCTCACGGCCGTGGCGTCCGCGCCGGCGCGCGCGCAGCAGCCGGACCTGAACGGCGCGTGGCTCGGCACGCTCCAGGCGGGGCCGGTCCAGTTGCGCCTCGTCCTCCATCTCACCCGGCAGGCGGACGGCTCGTATCGCGCGGCGCTGGACAGCCCGGACCAGGGCGCGCGGGGGATCCCGGCGAGCGCGGTGGAGGTGAAGGGCGACAGCGTGCACGTGACGCTGGCGCCCCTCAACGCGGTCTACCGGGGGCAGGTGCAATCCGGCAGCGAGCGGATCACCGGCACGTTCACGCAGCACGGCGCGAGCTTCCCGCTGGACCTGGCGCGGACGGATGAGGTGCCGGGCAGCGGGCCGCGGCCGCAGGATCCGAAGGAGCCGCTGCCGTACCACTCGGAGGAGGTGACGTACGAGAACCCCGCGGCGGGCGTGCGGCTGGCCGGCACGTTCACTCGCCCCCGCGAGCCCGGGCGATACCCCACGGCGCTGCTGATCACGGGCTCGGGCCCGCAGGACCGGAACGAGGAGCTCATGGGCCACCGCCCGTTCCTGGTGCTGGCGGACCACCTGACCCGGCGAGGCATCGCGGTGCTGCGGGTGGATGACCGGGGCGTGGGCAAGAGCACCGGCAGCTTCGCGGGCTCGACGAGCGCGGACTTCGCAAGCGACGTGCGGGCGGGCGTCGCGTACCTGAAGTCGCGTGACGACGTCGACCCCGCGGCCATCGGGCTGATCGGACACTCCGAGGGCGGACTCATCGCGCCGATGGTCGCCGCGGAGTCGGACGACGTCGCGTGGATCGTGCTCATGGCGGGTCCCGGCCTGCCGGGCGACTCGATCCTCATCCTCCAGTCCGCCCTGATCGCGCGCGCGAGCGGCGCATCGGAGTCGGCCATCGCGCTGAACCACGAGATCCAGCGGACGCTGTTCAAGGTGCTGCGCGAGGAGCCGTCGGACAGCGCGGCCCGCGAGCGCGCCAGCGAGGCGCTGCGCGAGCTGCACGCGCGGACCCAGGCCCTGCTCGGTCAGCAGCCGGCGCAGGGCGCGCAGGCCGAAGCGCGGGAGGCGGCGATCGAGCAGCAGGTGCGCCAGGTCGTGACGCCCTGGTTCCGCTACTTCATCAACTACGACCCGCGGCCCACCCTGCGGCGCGTGAAGGTGCCGGTGCTCGCCATCAACGGCTCGCTGGACCTCCAGGTGCCCTCGCAGGCCAACCTCGCCGCGATTCGCGAGGCGCTCGAGCAGGGCGGCAACCGGAACGTCACGATCGTCGAGTTCCCGGGCCTCAACCACCTGTTCCAGACCGCGAAGACCGGCGCGCCGTCCGAGTACGCGCAGATCGAGGAGACCATGGCGCCGGCGGTGATGGAGAAGATCGCGGATTGGGTGTTGGAGGTGAGTGGGGGGAGGTAGGCGGAGCGGGGCTGATTCGCGAGCTGCGGGAGACCGTTCTTCGGAGACCTCAGCGCCTGGTCCGGAGCGTGGGCATCGGGGCGGCGCGGGCGGTTACGCGCCGCCCCGATGTGTGCTTCGCCGATCCTGTCAGGTGGCGAGCCGCTCGGGACCTGTTCCTAAGCCGAATTTTCCTTAACCGCCACCCACAGGCCTTCGTAATGCACGACGAGGCCGTAGGCGTCCGTATCGAGGCGCGCGGAGAACAGCTCTCCGTCGACGTTCGACGTGTAGCGATAGCTTCGCTCTGTCATCTTCTCATACGTCTGATCGAGAGCTTCGAGCCGCAGCTCCGGAAAGCGTAGCCAGGCGCATCTCACTTTCGCGCTTTCACCCACCTGGAGCGCCAGGCGTCGAATCGGAAGCGTGTTCGTTGCGGGCGTGAACCCGAGATCGATATCCAGAGCACCGGATACCGCTGAGAGCACCTGGCCATCCGCTGTCCAGTTCCCCGCCCCGTCGGCAGACAGGGCGAACCGGACGGGTCGACCGTCAGCCTCGCCGTCGACCAGCACAGCCCGCGTGAGCCACGTGGGATCGCACTCGACCGCGTAGTCCAACTGGGCGAAGACGCCGGACTCCAAGACTTCCACCTTGCCTTGCAGGCGCCAGCCGCTGGGCACCCGGTGGATTCGAGCGTGCTCGTGGCCGAAGACGTCCAGTCGACGCCAGTGAATCACGGTGTCCGGGGGAAAAGGAGCGTGCGCGACCAGCCATTCGGCGTCCGGAAACCGGGAACGGCAGAGCTCGATCATCCGCGGCGATGCGTCCACGCCAACGACGCGAAAGCCGCGCTCGATCAGGTAGCGGGCGATCGGCTCGCCCGTCCCGCAGCCGACGTCGAGGATTGTCCCGCCGGGAGGGACCCGCCTCAGGAACCGGTCCAGCCAGGCACGTTCCTGGAGCGACCGGCTGCGGTCGCGATCGTACGCGAGCGCATGACGTTCGTACAGGTCGACGACGAAGTCCTTGCACACGAGGCCAGTTCCTGAGGGACGACGATCGCGATCGGCCGCTCCCGCCAATGCGCTGCTGCCCCTACAGCCCTTCAGCCGCCTACCGTCTCAGCTCGTACCGAAGCGCCACCGCCCCCGAGCCGAACTCCTGTCGGCCCACCAGCTTCAGATCCACGTGCTTCGACAGCCCCGCGAACAGCGTCGGCCCGTGGCCGGCCAGCCGGGGGTGCACGATGAGCTCGTACTCGTCGACCAAGTCCAGCTCCGTCAGCGCAAGCGCGAGCTTCACGCCTCCCACCAGCATGCCTGCACCTGGCTCACGCTTGAGCTGCTGGACGGCCTCCGCCAGGTCCCCGCGCAGCAGCTCGGCGTTCCAGTCGACCCGGTCCAGGGTGCTCGACACGACGTACTTCTTTGCCGCGTCGATCGTCCGGGCGAAAGGCTCCATCCAGGGCTCCATCCAATCGGGCAGCACTCCCGTCTGCGCCGGCTCCCGCCACGCTGCTTCCATCATTTCGTAGGTCACCCTGCCGAAGAGGAGGGCATCGGCTTGCGCGATGGTTTCGGCTGCGTGGCGATGCACGTCTTCGTCCGAGATCATCACACGATGATCGTAGCAGCCGTCCAGCGTGACATTGATGGAGTATCGAAGAGGGCGCATTGCGTGCTCCGGAGGCGAGACGACGCGTAGTGGGCAGTCAGAGCGCACCGTCTCGGCAGCGGAGGCGGGGCACTTCGTTCCGGTACCATGCCGCGGCCACGCGGACCGCGCAAGGGCGGGACGTGCTACGGATCGTACCCGCTGGCCGCGAGGATCCGCTCCACGGCGCCTCTGTGCGACTTGCCCGCCGCTCGGGCATCTATTACGGATGGACGCGGACGGCAACGAGGGAGACTGCCATGACGAGCACAGTGCGACGGACGGCCGCGCTGGCCGGGCTGGCTGCCCTGCTGGCCGTGGCTTGTACAGAGCGGCCCGCGCCCGGCGAGGTCGACCCCGGCACCGGGACCGGGCCCGATACCGCCAGCGGCGAGCCGAATCAGCCGCTCACCGCGCGGGAAATCCAGGTCGTGGCAGCGACCAACGCCTTCGGCCTCGAGCTGTTCCGGCACGTCAGTCAGCTCGCCCAGGGCGACAACGTGCTGATCTCGCCGCTCAGCGTTTCGATGGCGCTCGGCATGACGCTGAATGGTGCGAGCGGGGGCACCTTCACGGCCATGGCCACGACGCTCGGCTTCGACGGCATGCCGGAAGCGGAGATCAACGCGGCGTACGCGGGGCTGATCTCGAAGCTGCGCGCGCGTGACCGCAAGGTCGAGTTCCGCCTCGCCAACTCGCTCTGGCACGAGCGGAGCTTCCCGATCCAGCAGCCGTTCATCGACGCGCTCCGCGACCACTTCAGCGCACGGGTCTCCGCGCTCGACTTCAGCGACCCCGGCGCGCCCCGCACGATCAACGATTGGGTCTCGGGGGAGACCAACGGCCGCATCAAGGACCTGATCAACCGCATCGATCCGATCGAGAAGCTACTCCTCGTCAATGCCATCTACTTCAAGGGTCCGTGGACGACGCCGTTCAACCTGAACGCCACGCGGCCCGAACCCTTCACGCGCGCCGATGGCTCCGTGGTGGAGGTGCCCACGATGGTCGCCGACGCGCAGTACGCGAGCTACGAGGGCGATGGCGTGCAAGCGGTCGAGCTGCTCTACGGGGACAGCGTGTACGGCATGGTCCTCGTCGCGCCCGCGGCCGGCCGGCCGCTCGAGGATGTCATCTCGCGCCTCTCACCCGAGAGCTGGCGCCGCTGGACCTCGGGCCTGAAGCGCGGGCGCGTGATGCTGTTCGTGCCGAAGTTCCGCTTCGAATTCGGCTCCCCGCTCAAGCGGCCGCTCCAGGACATGGGCATGGCCGTCGCCTTCGATCCGCGCAGCGCGGACTTCAGCCGGATCAACCCGCAACGGGACGACCTGCACATCTCGCGCGTCGTACACAAGACGTACATCAACGTGCACGAGCTCGGCACGGAGGCTTCGGGCGCGACCGGAGTGGTGGGCGGCATCACGTCAATGCCGCCGGTGCTGCGTTTCGACCGGCCGTTCCTCGTCGCGATTCGCGAGCGCGAGTCCGGCACGCTGCTGTTCATCGGACGGGTCGGAGATCCGCGGACGTAGCGGTTGGGCCAGGGCGAGGGCGTGGGCGAGGGCGGGGGTCAGCTGCTGCGAACTCGCCTCATCCGGTATCGAGGCGGATGGTTCAAGGTTGAACCATTCGGCCGTTTGGGGGAACAGGCCCGCGTCCGTACGATTGGCGCATGCTGGGCGACATCACGGATGCGGAGAGCTGGCGCTCCGGCCTGCGGAGGACTGGCGCTCTGGCCTGCGGTCAACCGCTGTCGTGACCGAACCGCCGACACGGCAGCAGCCGCGGCCGGGCCGGCCCGCGCGCCGCAACCTCACTCCCCGCTGGCCTTCCGCTTCGCCGTCTTCCGCTTCGCCGGCTTGCTCTCCGCTTCCTCCTCCGCGCCCTTCCCTGCGCCGGCCGCCGCCAGGCTCGCCTTGAGCGCCTCCATCAGGTCGATGATCTGGGCCTGCGGCGCCTCCTCCGGCGCGGCGATGATGTCCTCGCCCTCGACCTTGCGCTGGATCTGCTCGAGGATGCGCGCGCGCACCTCGTCGTGATACAGCTCCGGCTGGAACTTGTCCGACGCGGACTGCTGGATGAGCTGCACGGCCAGCTTCAGCTCCTCGTCCTTCACCTTGCCGTCGCCCAGCGGCACCTCGGAGAAGGATCGGATTTCCTCCGGGTAGTGGAGCTGCTCCATCGCCAGCCCCTCGTCCCCGATGGGCCGGATCAGGACGAGGTACTGCTTGCCGCGCGTCGTGTAGCGCGCCAGCGCGGACAACCCGGTCTTCCGCAACGCCGCCGCCAGCAGCCGGTATGCACGGTCGCCGCCCTTGTCCGGCCCGATGTAGTAGACCTTGTTCAGGTAGATGCGCTCGACCTGCTCGAAGGGCACGAACTCGACGATGTCGATGCTCCCCTCGCCCTGCGCCTCCAGGGCCTTCAGCTCCTCTTCCGTGAACGTGACGTACTGCCCCTTGGCGAACTCGTAGCCCTTCACCATGTCCTCGCGCTCGACCTTCTCGCCGTCCTGCGAGCAGACGTACTGCTGCTTCAGGCGCGCGCCGCACTTCTTGTGCAGCCAGTTGAAGGTCACGGCCGCCGAGGACTCCGCGGACGAGTAGAGCTTCACCGGGACGGTGACGAGCCCGAAGGAGATCGTGGTCGATGCGATGGCACGCGCGCTCATGGGTCGTCCGCAGAACGGGGAATCACAGGGTGGCAGCCGGGATGCGGCTCGCGGCTGCGGTAACGCGTCAGGCGTAAAGCGGCGGCAACGGCCAGGCCTACGAGCAGTCGAACGGTCCCGACAACGCCGGCCCGCCCCCGCATCGCGTGCAGTGGCGAGCCGGCCGTGAGGCCTGTATATAAGCGCGAGGGGGACCCGAACGCAATGAAACCGACCCAGTCCGACGCGCTACGGGCGTACCGCGAGAAGCGGTCGCTGGACCGGACGCCGGAGCCCGGCGGCGGCGTTTCGCCGGCATCCGGCTCGCTCTTCGTCGTTCACAAGCACGCAGCCACCCGCACCCACTACGACCTGCGGCTCGAGCTGGAGGGCGTCCTGAAGTCCTGGGCCGTGCCCAAGGGGCCATCCCGCGACCCGGCCGAGAAGCGGCTGGCCGTCCACGTCGAGGACCACCCGATCGAGTACGGCGACTTCGAGGGCGTGATCCCGGAGGGCAACTACGGCGCGGGCGCCGTGATCGTGTGGGACCGCGGGCAGTGGGTCCCCATCGAGGACCCGATCCAGGGGCTGGAGAAGGGCAAGCTCCTGTTCGAGCTGAAGGGCTACAAGCTCCGCGGCCGCTGGACGCTCGTGAAGATCAAGAAGAGCGAGAAGGACTGGCTGCTGATCAAGGAGCGGGACGGCTGGGTCAGGCCGGGTGAAGACGACTTCCCGCAGGAGTCGGTGCTCTCCGGCCTGACGGTCGAGGAGCTGGAGCAAGGGCGGTCGCGGGCAGACGAGGTCCGCGAGGCGCTGGAGGAGCTGGGCGCGCAGCGGCGGGTCGTCCGCGCGCGGGACGTGGAGGTGATGCTTGCGGAGACGCGCGAGAAGCCGTTCACGCGCAAGGGCTGGATCTACGAGCTGAAGTACGACGGCTACCGCATGATCGCGGCCAAGGAGGACGGCGCGGGCGTGCTGATCACGCGCAACGGCAACGACGCGACGGCGACGTTCCCGGAGATCGTGCGCGCCCTCGCTGCACTGCCCTACGCGCGCATCGTGCTGGACGGCGAGATCGTGGTGCCGGACGAGACGGGTCGGCCGAGCTTCCAGCGGTTGCAGCGGCGCGGCCGGCTGACCCGCGCGATCGAGGTGCGCCGCGCGGCGGTCGAGCTGCCCGCGACGCTGTACGCGTTCGACCTGCTCGCCTTCGAGGACCACGACCTGCGCTCGTTGCCGCTGACGAAGCGCAAGGAGCTGCTCCAGCGCGTGCTGCCACGCGCGGGCGCGCTGCGCTACGCGGACCACATCGAGGAGCTCGGCGAGGCGTTCTTCGAGCAGGTCGAGCGCATGGGCCTCGAGGGCATGGTCGCGAAGAAGGCGGACTCGCGCTACACGGGCGGGCGCTCGGCCAACTGGATCAAGGTGCGGACGGAGCGGACGGACGACTTCGTCGTCGTCGGCTACACGGCGCCGCAGGGCACGCGCACGGGCTTCGGCGCGCTGCACCTGGGCGCGTACGACGACGGCAAGCTCGTCTACACCGGCCGCGTGGGCACCGGCTTCACGGCGAAGCAGATCCGCGAGGTGCACGCGCAGCTCGAGGCGCTCCGGCGCGCCAGCCCGCGGGCCGAAGGCGCGCCGAGCGGCCGCGAGCACACGTGGGTCGAGCCCGAGCTGGTCGTCGAGGTGCGCTACAAGGAGTGGACCGACGACGGGCTCCTCCGCCAGCCGGTGTTCGTCCGCTTCCGGGACGACAAGCCGCCCACGGACTGCGAGAAGCCCGGCGGCCCGCCCGCCGAACACGAGCCCGCGCAGATCACGGACCCCGCGATCGTGCGCCGGCCGAAGGCGGAATTCACGAACCTGGACAAGCTGTTCTGGCCGGAGGACGGCTACACGAAGGGACACCTGATCGAGTACTACCGTGCCATCGCGCCCTGGCTGCTGCCGTACCTGAAGGACCGGCCGCTGGTCATGACGCGCTACCCGGACGGCATCGGCGGCAAGTCCTTCTTCCAGAAGGACGCGCCGAAGTACGCGCACGACTTCGTGCGCACGGTCACCGTGTGGAGCGAGGAGTCGCAGCGCGAGCTGAACTACTTCATCGCCGATGACGTGGACGCGCTGCTCTACATCATCAACCTCGGCACGATCCCGCTCCACGTGTGGGGCAGCCGCGTCGAGTCGCTCGAGCGGCCGGACTGGTGCATCCTGGACCTGGACCCCAAGGAAGCTCCCTTCCGGGACGTGGTGAAGGTGGCGCTCGCGCTGCACGAGTTGTGCGACGAGATCGGGCTTCCGCACTTCGTCAAGACCAGCGGCTCGTCCGGGCTGCACGTGCTGGTGCCGGTGGCGCGGCTATTCACATACGAGCAGACGCGCATGCTCGGCCAGCTCCTGGCGCGCATCGTGGCCGCGGAGCTGCCGGACATTGCGACCATCACGCGCCAGGTCAGGAAGCGCGACGGCAAGGTCTACATCGACTACGTGCAGAACGGCCACGGCCGGCTGCTGGTCGCGCCGTTCAGCGTACGGCCGCTGCCGGGCGCGCCCGTGTCCACGCCGCTCCAGTGGCACGAGGTGAACGAGGACCTCGACATCCGCGACTACACGATCGCCAACGTGCCGCAGCGGATGGAAGCTCTCGCGAGCGACCCCCTGGCGCCGGTGCTGACCACCATGCCTGACCTGATGCGCGCGCTGCAGCGGTTGCAGGAGCGGCTGTGAGACGCGCGGTTTGTTGCGATGTCCTGCGCCCGGCGGCGCGGCCAACGGCGAGGGGACTGGAATGACGCCGCGAATCTCGGGCGACGACGTCGCCCCGATCGAGACCGGGTTCGAGAGCGGCACGCGCGCCGGCCGCGTCTCCGCGCTGCTGCTCCGCCCACCCGACGCGTGGCTGCTCTACGTGCTCGCGCACGGCGCGGGCGCGGGCATGCGGCACGCGTTCATGGAAGACGTTGCCCGGCGGCTCGCCGCGCGCGGCGTCGCCACCTTCCGCTACCAGTTCCCGTACATGGAGGCAGGCGGCAAGCGGCCGGACCCGCCGTGGATCCTCCAGGCGACGGTGCGGGCCGCGGTCGCCGCCGCTGCCGCAGCCGCGCCGGACCTGCCGCTGATCGCGGGCGGCAAGTCGCTGGGCGGGCGGATGACGTCCAGCGCCGCGGCGCAGCGGCCGCTCGAGGGCGTGCGCGGCATCGCGTTCCTCGGCTTCCCGCTCCACCCGCCGAAGAAGCCCGCAGTCGAGCGTGCGGCGCACCTGGACGACATCGCCATCCCCATGCTCTTCCTCCAGGGCACCCGCGACGACCTCGCCGACCTGGAGCTGATCCGGCAGGTGCACGCGCGGCTCGGCGAGCGCGCGACGCTGCACGTCGTCGAGGGCGCGGACCACTCGTTCCACGTGCTCAGGCGCTCGGGCCGGACCGACGCGGAGGTGCTGGACGAGCTGGCTGACGCGGTGGCGGAGTGGGGGCGGGGCCTGGCCCGGACTGCCGAAATCGGGGAGATCGCGTAAATTAGGGCCGTATGGCAATGGAAGCATCGCCCGTCCGCGGGCTCAGACGCATCGCGCTCCCGGTACCGGCGCCGCTCTTCGAGGCGCTGGAGCGGCACCTGTCCGGCGACGCGCGCGCCGGCGAGGCCGCGGTGGCGGGCGTGGAGTTCAAGGACGGGGTCGCCGAGCTGTCGCACGCGAATCTCCAGGACGGCGTGATGGCGGTCCTGGAGCTCGCGCAGGACGGCAAGGGTTACCGGGTGGACGTCACGGTGCTCCAGCGCCGGCGCACGGGCTCGATCTTCCTGCTGGCGAAGAGGGCGGGGCTGGAGACGCTGAGGAAATCGGTGCGCGTGGACACGGCGATGGGCCCGTTCGAGCTGGTGGTGGTGTCCAGCCAGGGGAGCTAAGAGCCAAGAGCCACCTCCTCCTCCACCTCCGCCGTGTGCTCGCCCAGCAGCGGCGGCGGACGCCTGATGCTCGCCGGCGTTGCCGAGAACTTGAACGGAATGCCGACGAGCCGCAGCTCCCCGATCGTCGGGTGCGTCACCGTCTTCACCATCCCGCGCGCCCTGACCTGCTCGCTTTCCAGCACCTCCGGCACTGTGCGCACGGGCCCGACCGGCACATCCGCCGTGGCGATTCGGCGGATCCATTCGGCGGCGGGCGCGGTGCGGAAATGGTCCGCGAGCAGCGCGACCAGCGCCTCCCGGTTCGCGACACGATCCGGGTTCGTGCGGAAGCGCGCGTCCTCGGCGAGGTCGGGGCGCTCGATGGCGGCGCACAGGCGCTGCCACTGCGCGTCGTTGCCGACGCCGAGCGCGAACGGGCCATCGGCCGCGTCGAACGTCTGGTACGGCACGATGGTCGGATGCGCGTTGCCGTACCGCACGGGCGCCTCGCCCGTCAGCAGGTACGCGCTCGCGACGTTGGCCAGCCACGCGACCTGCGTCTCGAGCAGCGAGATGTCGATGTGCTGGCCTCTGCCGGTCGCGTGACGCGCATGCAGCGCGGCGAGCAGCGCGTTCGCGGCCATCATGCCCGTCGTCAGGTCGACGACGGCGACCCCGACCTTCATGGGCGGTCCTTCCGGCGGGCCGGTGATGGACATCAGCCCACCCGTGGCCTGCACGATGAAGTCGTAGCCCGGCAGCCCGCTCTCCGGCCCCGTCGCTCCCATGCCGCTGATGGTGAGCGTGATGAGGCGGGGATTGCGCTCGCGCAGCTCGGCGAGGTCGAGTCCGAAGCGCGCAAGGGTTCCCGGCCGGAAGTTCTCGACCAGGATGTCCGCGCGCGCCGCGATGCGGCGCACCAGCTCCCTGCCCCGCTCGATTTTCAGATCGGCAACGACGGACCGCTTGTTCCGATTGACGGCGAGGAAGTAGGCGCTCTCGCCGTTGACGAAGGGCGGGCCCCAGCGGCGGGTCTCATCGCCGCCGGGCGGCTCGATCTTGATGACGTCGGCGCCGAGGTCGCCGAGGATCATCGTGCAGTAGGGCCCGGCGAGCACGCGCGAGAGGTCGAGCACGAGGATGCCGTCGAGCGGCGGGCGGGCGGCGGCGCTCGTGGTCATCGCGCGCGGGTCATCGTTCGCGGGTGGTGCGGGGTGCGCGTGGAAGGTAAAGCGACGACGTCGTCCATTACGACGCCCGGCCGGCTCCGCCCTCCGGCGAGCGGAAGATCGCGCCGCCCTTCATGACGAAGCGGACGCGGCGGAGGGCGGCGATGTCGCGGGTCGGGTCGCCCTCGACGGCGATGAGGTCCGCGAGCAGCCCGGCGCGCACGGAGCCGATCCGGTCCTCCATCCCGAGCACGCGCGCGTTGACGGACGTCGCGGCCATGAGCGCCGCGACGGGCGTCATGCCTGCCTCGACCAACAGCTCGAGCTCACGCGCGTTCGTGCCGTGCGCGAAGACGCCGACGTCGCTGCCGTTGCAGATGGTGACGCCCGCGTCGAGCGCGGTGCGGAGCGCCGCGAGCTTGGCCCGCATGCGCTCCGGCGGCGGCTCGCTCGCCTTGCGCCAGCCGCCGTACTGGAGGATCGCCTCGACCGCTGAGAGGGTCGGGCAGAGCGCGACGCCGCGCTCCGCCATGAGCCGGAACACCTCGGGCGTTCCGAGGTCGCCGTGCTCGATGGTGCGCACGCCGGCGAGCACGGCGCGGCGCATGCCCTCCGCCGAGCTGGCGTGCGCGACGACGTGGCGGCCGGAGCTGGCCGCGGTCTCGACGATGAGGCGCAGCTCGTCGACGCTGTACGTCGGCCGGACCTCGCCGTTCGGTCCCCAGCGATAGTCCGCGTAGACCTTGATCCAGTCCGCACCCTTGCCGATCTGGTCGCGCACCGCGCGCACCAGCGCGTCCCCGCCATCCGCCTCCTCCGCGCCCTGCGGCACGTGGAACGCGGGGTCGAAGCCCCTGGGCGCATAGCTGCCGGTCGCCACGAGCGCGCGCGTGGTCGCGAGCACGCGCGGGCCGGGGATGATGCCCTGGCTGATCGCGTCCCGCAGGCCGGCGTCCGCGTAGCCAGCGCCCTCGGTGCCCAGGTCGCGCACGGTCGTAAAGCCCGCCAGCAGGGTGGCGCGCGCGTGGTTCACCGCGCGCGCAACGCGCAGCGCCAGCGGCTGGCGCAGCACCTGGTCCTCCCAGGACGCCTCGTTGTACGGGTGCAAAAGCAGGTGGGTGTGCGCGTCGATCAACCCGGGCAGCAGCGTGGTGCCGGGCAGCTTCACGACGCGTGCGTCGGCGGGCGCGCTCACCTGCGCCGCCGGGCCCACCGCCTCGATGCGTTCGCCCCGCACGAGCACGACCCACCCGGCGTGCGGCTCCGGGGTCACGCCGTCGAAGACGCGGTCGGGCTCGAGCAGGATGACGCGAGAAGCTGGCGACTGCTGAGCGGCGAGCTGCGGGGCGACCACGGCCAGCGCGAACGCCAGGCCGACCGCGCGAACCGCCGCGACGAACGGCGTACGCGGCTTCGCGGTGCCGGACCCGGCAATGGCCGCCAGCGAGCTGTGACGCGAGCCGACCATGCGGCGCAAACTACCCGCAGCGGCCGGCGCGTGGCAAGACGCGAAAGGGCGCTCGGCCCGTCAGGATTCAGAGTCCGCGACCTGGCGCAGCTCGGCGGCCAGCGACGTGAGCATGCGGGCACGCCGTTCCGCCGCCTCCGCGAGCCGCCTCAGGTTCACCGCCGTCGGGGTCCGGCGGCCTGCCGCCCACGCGTACAGGCTCGCGTAGGTCACATGCACCTCGCGGGCGAGCTCACGTACGCTCGGCGTCAGCGCCGCCAGCGCGCGAGAAACCACTTCCTGGCGAACGACCCTTCGTATCATCAGCCGACTAACCCCGTTCGCGTTCCGGCAATGGCTACCGCGGGCGGGCGCACCCAACCCGCGTCTCGAGGGCCGCACGCGGTCACGGTCAGCCCCCGCGGACACGCACACGTGTGGCTCGCCCGCAACGCTCCGTCCATCGCCGCACGTCCAGTGCTCGCGCGCGCCCTCTCGCGCGCTGTACCCCTTACCGTGTTGTCATTCTGCAAGTTACGGCGATGTTACCGAACCGCGCGGCACCGGCACGCGAGCCCGGACGGGGGACCGCATTTCGGGGTACCGGCAATATTTTCCGGGGGCGGCGGCTACCCCGCCCCGCCGACACGCGGCGCCGGCCCACGGCCACGGGCCGGCCTGACGCGCCGCCGCGCCGGCACTGCTTGACACATCCCCGGCCGTACGGAGATTCTTCGCTCGTGGGCCAACCAGATGCCGGGCCGGGCGCCCGTCGCGCGGCCGAACGGAGCGAGCGCCAGGCGCTCGCCTTGAAGCTGTGGACCGTGCTCGCGCGCGCGCACGCGGCCGTGCTCGCGCACAGCCAGGCGGACATCGCGCGCCACGGCCTCACCCCCGGCGAGTTCGCCGTCCTCGAGGCGCTGTACCACAAGGGGCCGCTGCTGCTGGGCGAGGTGCAGCGGAAGATCCTCGTGTCGAGCGGCGGGATCACCTACCTTGTGGACTCCCTCGAGAAGCGCGGCCTGGTCGAGCGCCGCGCGTGCAAGGAGGACCGCCGCGCCCGCTACGCCGCGCTCACCCCGGCCGGTGAACGCCTCATCGCCGACATCTTCGAAGAGCACGCGGCAGCGATCGAGCGCGCCGTCTCGGGTCTCGATCTCGAGGAACAGCGTGTCGCGATCGACCTGCTCAAGCGGCTTGGCCTCCACGCCGCCGCCCTGCCTCGCCCCGGCAAGGCCGACTGAGGCCGCGCCACAAGGGGGCGGCTGGCGACGCGGAGGGCACCGGCCGTCCCCTGGCCCGCCCTCCGGCGGGCACGCCGGCGCCACTCTCCCTCCGGCCAGCCAAGCACACCGGCCCCGGCCAGCGCTCCTGACCTTGCCGCCCGGAACAATCTCTCAGCGGTGAGTATTCCCATCCCGGACAGCGGAGCCGGCCGCGCGGGACGGCCGCGGCACGGCCGGCAGCACGGAGGGAGGGGCCATGGCCTCGCTGATGACGCAGGGGTTCCACCACATCACGATGGTCTCGCGGGACGCGCGGCGCACGCTGGCGTTCTACCGCGACACGCTGGGCGTGCGGCTGGTGAAGCGGACCGTCAACTTCGACGACCCCGGCGCCTACCACCTCTACTTCGGCGACGCGACGGGCTCGCCGGGCACCATCCTCACGTTCTTCGAGTGGCCGCACGCGGGGCGTGGGCGCTGGGGCGTGGGCGGGATCCATCACCTCGCCCTGGGCGTGGAGACGGCGGAGGCGCAGCTCAAGTGGAAGCGGCGGCTGGAGGACGCGGGCGTGCCGGTGACCGGCCCGTACGACCGCGGCTACTTCCGCAGCATCTACTTCCAGGACCCGGACGGGCAGATCCTGGAGATCGCGACGCGGGGTCCGGGCTACGCGATCGACGAGCCGGCCGACGCGCTGGGCCGCGAGGTGATCATGCCGCCGCAGGAGCGGCTGCGCGGGCATCGGGATGAGGAGGCGATCCGCGCGCTGACGCATCCGGAGCCGGTGCCGGTGATCGAGCCGGACATGACGCTCCAGGGCATCCACCACATTACGGGCATCACGGACGACATCGAGCGCGCGCACGAGTTCTACGAGTCCGCGCTCGGTCTGCGCATCGTGAAGAAGACGGTGAATCAGGACGACGGCGTGACGCCGCACTGGTTCTGGGCGCGCTACGACGGCGCGGAGGTCGGGCCGCACAGCGCGCTGACGCTGTTCGGCTGGCCGCACTCGAACTACTGGGCCCGTGGCGGCGCTGGGCAGACGCACCACATCGCGTTCCGGGCCGCGGACGAAGAAGAGCAGCTCGCGTGGCGTGAGCACCTGCTCTCGCTGGGCGTGGAAGTCACGCCGGTGATGGACCGGAAGTATTTCAAGAGCATTTACTTCCGCGCGCCGGACGGGCTGCTGCTGGAGATCGCGACGGACGGGCCGGGCTTCGCGGTGGACGAGCCCGCCGACGCGCTGGGCCGTGAGTTGAAGCTGCCGGCGTGGCTGGAGCCGCGGCGCGCTGAGCTCGAGGCCGTGCTCACGCCACTGGGATGATGGAGGGCAGATGAGGAAGCTGGAATTCGACGTGTATGCGCCCGAGGGCGCTGAGCAGGGCGCGCCCGTCATCGTGCTGCTGCACGGCCGTGGCGCGAGCAAGGAGGACCTGCGCGTCTTGCGGCGGCACTTGCCGCAGGGGGCGATCGCGGTGTTTCCGCAGGCGCCGTTCGAGGCGGCGCCCTGGGGGTACGGCCCGGGCTGGGCGTGGTACCGCTACCTGGGCGAGGACCGGCCGGAACCGGAGAGCTTCGCGGCCTCGCTGGATGCGCTCGAGGCATGGCTCGCCGTCTTGCCGGAGGCGCTGCCCGTGAAACCCGGTCCGCTCGCGCTGGGCGGGTTCTCGCAGGGCGGCACGCTGAGCGTGGCGTACGCGCTCACGCACCCCGGCCGCGCCGCCGCGGTCCTCAACTTCAGCGGCTTCCTCGCCAGTCACCCGCGCGTGCGCGTCACGCCGGACGCCGTTGCCGGAACGCGCTTCTTCTGGGGCCACGGCACGCGCGACCCGAACATCCCGTTCGCGCTGGCCGAACGTGGCCGCGCGCTGCTGCTGGACGCCGGCGCCGCGCTCGAAGCGCGCGACTACCCGATCGGCCACTGGATCGACCCGGTGGAGCTCCAGGAGGCGATGCGCTGGCTGGAGGCTGCGCTGGCGGAAGCGGCGGGGGCGCGCGAGGCCTGACCGGATTCGCGCCCGGATGATCGCGAGGCCCGGGGAGCCTGCCCCGGGCCTCGCGCGCTCGGTACGACGTCGTCGTCCAGAGATTGTCGCGGAGCGCTCAGCCGCGCGCCATCTCGTGCAGGCGGCTCACCTCTTCCCAGTTCACGACGTTCCACCACGCCTGGATGTACTCCGGCCGGCGGTTCTGGTACTTGAGGTAGTAGGCGTGCTCCCAGACGTCGAGGCCGAGGATCGGCGTCTGGCCGTCCATCAGCGGGCTGTCCTGGTTGGCGGTCGAGA
>Ga0207873_1001242_pt1 | contig 25342 bp, 20 predicted proteins | sample BGWIniCompost_FD_187373 | JGI IMG/M metagenome (GOLD analysis project Ga0207873, IMG submission 187373) | Cellulose adapted compost microbial communities from Newby Island Compost Facility, Milpitas, CA, USA - BGW Initial Compost (SPAdes)... ...
CTCCGTAAGTTCCTATCCATTTTTCATTTCCATTAATAACAACTTCATATACATCATTATCCGGCAGACTTGAATTTGATGTATTATATACAGTCCAGTTAACTCCATCAAATTTTGTTAGACCGCCTGCCGTTCCAAACCATTTTGTACCGTTGTCTTCTATATATATTGTATATACAGAGTTTGCAGGTAAACCCGAGTTAAGAGTATTGTATTCGGTCCAATTATTCCCATCATACATTACAACACCTCCCAATGTACAAAACCATTTATTTCCATCTCCATCAATAACTATTTTATAAACGGCATTAGAGGGTAATGGCCCATAGGGTGTCCAGTTTTTACCATCATACATTATAACTCCGTTAAACGCCATACCAATCCATTTGTTTCCATTGTTTTCAATTCCAATTGAATTGACACGATCATCGGGAAGACCTGAATTTGAAGAGTTATAAATAATCCATTCGGGGTTCTGTGAATAAATTGTAGTGTAAGCAAATAGTAAAATCATAATTATTAATACTATGTTTGATATAATAACAGGCATACTACACTCCTCAATTTATTTGAATGAAAGGGGATTTGGTATTGGACAAGATATCACATTGAGATTAAATAATCAAAACTTCAGCAGATAAAGTTTGCAACAATAAAATGTTATATAAATTAATATTAAAATACTTTTGCAGAAGCATCTGCACAATTCTCTCCGTCTATTGCTGCAGATACAATTCCACCTGCATAACCTGCACCTTCTCCGCAGGGAAACAATCCTTTAACTTCTGAATGCATTAATGTTTCTTTGTCCCGTGGAATTCTTATCGGTGAACTTGTTCTGCTTTCAGGTGAAACTATTTGTGCCTCTTCTGAATAATACCCTTTCATCTTCTTATTTAAAATGAACAGAGCCTTTCTTAAATTTTTAACAATGAAATGAGGTAATACTTCATGCAATGGTGAAGAAGTTAAACCGGGAATGTAAGATGTTCTGTTTAATGATACCGACAGGTTTCCTGTTACAAAATCTGTTACACGCTGTGCCGGTGCACTTTGTGTTTTATTTGCGAGATTAAAAGAGAGTAATTCAATTTCCTGCTGAAGTTTTAAAGCTGAGAAGGGATATTCATTTTCATACTTTTTCCAGTCTTTTTCATTTACAGAAACAACAAAACCGGAATTTGCAAATGGTGAATCTCTTCTTGAAAGAGACATACCGTTTACAACTATTTCACCAGGTGAAGTTGCTGCCGGAACAATAATACCTCCGGGACACATACAAAACGAATAAACACCTCTTCCATTAATTTCACATGCAAGATTATAACTTGCTGCAGGTAATGCTTCATTTTTTTCTTTTGTATGATACTGAATTTCATTTATTAATTCCTGCGGATGTTCAATTCTTACTCCCAGAGCAAAAGGTTTAGGTTCAATTTTAATCCCTTTTTGATGAAGAAGATAATAAATATCCCTTGCTGAATGCCCTGTAGCAAGAATTACTGCATCCCCATAAAATTCTTTTTTATTATTAATTACAACTCCGGTTATCTTTTTCTCTTTAAGAATAAAATCCGTCACCCTCGAATTAAAATGAATCTCTCCGCCGCAGTTAAGAATTGTTTCTCTTATAGATTTTACTACACCTGGAAGTTTATTTGAACCGATATGGGGATGTGCATCAATTAAAATATCTTTCTTTGCACCATGCTGAACAAGAATGTTAAGAATTTTTTTAACATCTCCCCTTTTTGTTGAGCGTGTATAAAGTTTGCCGTCGCTGTAAGTTCCAGCACCTCCTTCCCCAAAGCAATAATTTGAATCGGGATTAATTGTGTGAAATTGCTGTATTGCTCTTAAATCCCTCCGCCTTGACTGAACATCTTTTCCTCTTTCAAGAATAACAGGTTTAATTCCATGTTCTATTAATCTTAAAGCAGCAAACATTCCTGCAGGACCGCAGCCGACAATAATTATTTTTTTATCATCCTTAACCGTTTTGTAATCTATCTTAAATATTTCCTCCACAGGCTCTTCGTTAACAAAAACATTACACAAAATTCTGAATACAGGATTTCTGCTTCTTGCATCGAGAGATTTTCTTAAGGGGATGACACCATTAATTTCTGAAAGGTTAATGTGTAATTTTTCAGAAGCGGAGAGATAAAGAAAATCTTTATCATTTATTTTTTCAGGAGAGATAACTACTTCAATTTGCTTTTTCATTAGTCCTCTTTTTATGAGGAAATTATTGTACTAAGAAATTTGTAAATCAAAAATCGTTAATCATTATTCTTAAATCAATTTTTAAATGCTTTTTACCCAGCCGCCATCAACATGAATAGTATTTCCCGTTAAATATCCTGCATCTTTTGAAGCAAGAAATACAGCAACCGCAGCAATTTCCTGCGGAAGCGCAAGGCGGTTCATGGGCACCTGCTTTGCCAGTTCTGCGAGCACTTCTTCATGAGAAAGATTTTGTTTTTTTGCTCTTACAACCGAAAGCTCATAAAGCCTGTTTGTTAGGGTATAACCGGGAGCAATATTATTTACCGTGATATTATATTTTGCTACTTCATTGCTTAGAGATTTAGCAAATCCTACAACTCCCATTCTTAATGAATTCGAAAGAACAAGGTTATCAATCGGCTGTTTAACAGAAACAGAAACAATATTTATTATTCTTCCCCATTCCTGTATAATCATATCGGGTACAATTAAATTACAGAAACGCACGACACTCAAAAGCACCTGTTCAAAAGCATCCTGCCAGTTAGGTTCTGATAATTCCCTGAAATAACCCGGTGCTGGTCCCCCGCAGTTATTCACCAGAATATCAATTGTACCAAATTCTCTTTTAACTGAAGCAACTGTATTTTCAATATCCTTTTGTTTATTAAGGTCGCAAACACACCAGAAAGGTTCATTTTTATATTTTGTTTTTATTTCAGAAGCAGCAGCAATAAGGTCCTCTTTATTCCTTGAGCAGATTGCTACATTACATTCTTCTGCAGCAAACATAGAAGCAACGGCTTTGCCGATACCTTTGCTTGATGCTGTAACCAGGACAGTTTTTCCTTTTAATGCTAATTCCATTTGACCCTCTGACCAAGTTTAGAAAGAAAAAATTTTTTAGGCAGGCAAAGAAAGAAGTTTAAATTATTTTGCAATTCCTCTTGAACTTGCTTCGGTAAATTGAATCAGATGTTTTATTTCATCTGTCTGTGGTAAATCTGTTTTTATTTTTTTTATTGCCTGCGAAACATTAAGGCCAGACATAAATAAAATTTTAAATGATTTTTTCAACAGCTCAATCTTTTCATCATCAAAATTTGCTCTTCTTAAACCAACAAGATTCAAACCTTCAAACTGCAGGGGGTTGCCTGAATATAAAGCATAAGGAACTGCATCTTTTACAACCATTGCATGTGCACCAATCATACAGTAGGCACCGATTTTTACAAACTGGTGAACGCCTACCAGTCCGCCTATTCTTACATAATCCTCAATTTCAACATGCCCGGCAAGAGCAACACTGTTTGCAAAAATACAATTGCTTCCGATTATACAATCATGTCCAACATGAGAGTTAGCCATAAAAAGACAGTTGCTGCCAATTTCGGTTTTATACTTTTCCGCAGTACCTCTGCTTATGGTAACAAACTCGCGTACAATGTTATCATCACCCATAAATAATTCTGTGTATTCGCCTGCAAATTTTAAATCCTGTGGTATTGCGGCAATTACAGACCCCTGATGAATTTTATTTCTTTTGCCTAATCTTGCCCCGGCTTTAATTGTTACATTGTTATAAATTATTGTCCCTTCACCAATTCTAACATCATCTTCAATAATGGTAAAGGGACCGACTTCAACATTATCAGCTAACTCAGCTTTGCTGCTAACAATAGCCGATGGATGAATATTGGGCATATAAAAAAATCCGGATTTATTTTTTGATAAATCAAATTAAACTTCTGCCATTCTTTCTTCAACAATTTTTGCCGTATCGAGTGCAATAACAAGCTCTTCATTAGTAGGTATACGGAAAACTTTAACTTTAGAACTATCTGAAGAAATTATATTCTCTTTATTTTTATTTTTAGATGCATCGAGTTCAATTCCAAGAAATTCAAGATCTTTACATACTTCTTCTCTGACTTCATAAGAATTCTCACCTATACCACCTGTAAAAACAAGTGCATCCAATCCTCCCATTGCTGCTGCATAAGAGCCGATATATTTTTTTATCCTGTAGCAGAAAAGATCAAATGCATATTTCGATCTTTTTTGTTCATTCATTGAAGCAAGAATTTCACGCATGTCGCTGCTTTCACCGCTAATACCGATTAAGCCGCTGTGCTTGTTAAGCAGTGTTCCTGCTTCATTAATGGAAAGCCCTTCTTTACTCATTATATATAAAATTAAAGATGGATCAAGATCGCCGCTTCTTGTTCCCATCAATAAACCTTCAAGAGGAGTAAAACCCATTGTGGTATCAACAGATTCCCCGTTTTTAACAGCAGCCATACTGCATCCATTACCTAAATGTGCAGTAACAATTTTTAATTCCTTAATATTTTTTCCCATCATCTCTGCTGCCTGGTGAGAGACATAATAATGAGAAGTGCCGTGAAAACCATATCTCCTTATCTTATACTTTTTATAAAGCTCATAAGGAATTCCATACAAATATGCTTTAGGTGGCATTGTACTGTGAAATGCAGTATCAAAAACCCCGCATTGCGGTGTATCAGGCATTGTTCTTTTAACTGCAAGTATTCCTTTTATATTTGGCGGATTATGAAGCGGTGCAAGTTCAATATTATCCTGCAGAACCTGAATTACTTCATCAGTAATAAAAACAGAACCTGAGAATGTTTCGCCGCCATGCACAACTCTGTGCCCCACAGCATCAATATCTTTTTTATCATCTATTACACCATGGTTTTTACTCAGCATTACACCGAGTACATATTGAATAGCAATGTTATGATCGAGAATTTCTCCAACAACTTTTATTTCATCACCATCATATCTTTTATGTGAAAGAACAGCACTGCTCATTCCAATTCGTTCAACGACACCTTTTGCAAGAGCAAGTTTTTCTTTGGTATCAATAAACTGGTATTTAATTGATGAGCTTCCGCAATTAAGTACAAGAACTTTCATATCATTTCCCCTGGAATAATGGAATGATTTAAAAAGTAAATAATTGAATGATTTGAGAATTCAATTATATATTCATTTATCATTCCTGAATATTTATAAAATAATTTTGATTTCATTAAACAAGATTTAAAACACTTTTATTCATTAATAATATTTCCGAATTCATCATATTTATAAAAACCTTCACCGGTTTTCTTTCCTAACTTTCTTTCCCTGACAAGCTTTCTTAAGATCGGGCAGGCACGGTATCTTGGCTCTCCGAGAGTTTTCCAGAGAGTCTCCATCCATGCAAGTACTTCATCGAGTCCCATGCTGTCAGCAAGTTCGAGCGGACCCATCTGAAAATTATAACCGAGCCTCATTGCAGTATCAATATCTTTTGCAGTGGCAACCCCTTCAAGAAGAATATACATTGCTTCATTAAGAAGAGGAACTATTGCCCTTGTTGTAACAAATCCCGGGTATTCATACACTTCAACGGGAGTTTTGCCGATGCGTGCGGTAAAAGCTTTTGTCTTTTCCACAGTTTCATTTGAAGTATGAAGACATTTAATTAATTCAACAACCGGAATTTTGGGAACCGGATGAAGAAAGTGCATTCCAATTACCTTTTCGGGTCTTGATGTACTCTCCGCAATTTTTGTTAAACTCAAAGTTGAAGTGTTTGATACAAATATTGCGTGCTTGTCTGCAAGCAAATCTATTTTTTGAAAAATACTTTTTTTCAGTTCAAAATCTTCATCGACTGCTTCAATAACAAGATCACAATTTTTAATCTTATCAAAAGATATATCCCAGTTTATTCTGCTTAGTATAGCTTTCTTTTCGGAAGGAGTAATAGACCAGCGTCTTATTTCTCTATCCATAGAAGATGAAAGAACATTTTTTGCTTTTTCAAGATGCTGGTTGTCTTTTTCAATTAAAAATACTTCAAGTCCGGCAGCGGCAATAGTTTGAGCAATGCCCTGCCCCATAACACCGGCACCAATTATAGCGATGTTATTAATTACACCATCTTCGTATTGATTTCTTCTTTCAAGAAGATCTTCTAGTCTCAACTTTTCATTTTCCATATTTTTCCCCTAAGAATTTATTCTGTAATGTAAGAATTTTTTCAAAAATCCTTTTTGTTAAAAATATATACTGCATAAGTTATTGCTGCAGCCATAAAAGCAAAAGATGTAAGGACAGGCTGCCAGTTATTAATACCTTTCCCCAATGCCAGATCAATTGTTATATTACCCATTAGTTCAGCAGTTTTTGGAATGATATAATAAAAAAAATCTATTATCCCTTTTAAAATATCACTTGTAATAAACTCACCTAACTGGTTTCTTCCGGCACTTAACAAAGGACTTAAAATCAGGAAGATAAAATAAGCAACCATCATCCCTGCCATTGAGCCTTGTGTTACAACTCCCAACAAAATCATTATTGAATAAAGAACTGCAAAAGTAAAAGAGACAGATAAAATAATTGTAAGAAAAGGGAAATTGAATGCGCCAAATCTTACTGCTATTACCAGCCAGACACCGGCAACAAGAAAAGTAAGATTCAGCAGTACCACTAAAAATCCGCCAAGGAATTTTCCAAACAGAAGTTGTGGACGGGATACAGGTTTTGAAAGAAGCAAATCGATATTTCCTTTTTCAAGCATATTGGGAATAAAGCTTGCAGTTGAAAAGATAGCCAACAAAAGACACAGGTTTGCGAGCGGTGTTATTATAATTAATTGTATTGATGCAGCTATCTCTTCAAGTATCATGGAATTGTATTCAGGATTTACGCCACTTACGAGTGCAGCATCATTTAAAACATTTACCACAACTGCTGTTAAAATTATTGCAAGAGCGGATAGTCCCAGGAAAAATATAAATACTTTTCTGGCAAGTGCTTCTCTTATTGTATATAATGTTGTAATCCAGATATTGTGCATTTACTTTTCCGCTTCATTTATTAAAGAGATAAACATCTCTTCAAGTGTGGATTTCATTGGTAAAATTTCTTTAATAAGATTACCGCTGATTCTGATCTGATCAATTATTTTGTTAAGTTCTTTTAAGTCGGTAACCTTAACTGAATAGCTTCCATCAGAAATTTTTGTAAAAGCAGATGAGTTAAAAACACTTTCCGATGAAAGATTATTTTCAACAACGATTTTGTACTCTTCTTTTTTTAGTGTAAGTTCGTTTACAGTTCCTTCTCTCAGCATTTTTCCTTTATTAAGAATTCCAACCCTATCGGTTATTAATTCAACTTCGGAGAGAAGATGAGAATTAAGAAAAATTGTTTTCCCTTTGTTTTTTAGTTCAAGAAGAATATCTCTTATCTCTTTTCTTCCTACAGGATCAACACCATCGGTAGGTTCATCAAGAAAAATTAAATCGGGGTCGTTAATCATAGCCTGGGCAAGTCCAAGCCTTTGCATCATTCCTTTGGAATAATTTTTAACCTTAGTTTTTTTCCATTGAGAAAGTTTAACAATTGAAAGAAGTTCATCAATTTTTCTATCAAGATATTCTCCTTTAACACCACTAAGTTTTCCAAAATATTTTAATACTTCCTCCCCTTTAAGGTAAGGAGGATATTTATGGTTTTCCGGAAGATAGCCTATCTTACTTTTTATTTTATAATCAGATGCATCAGTTTCAAGAATTTTTGCAGAGCCTGTTGTAGGAAAAGTTATACCTAATAAAAGCTTTATTAATGTTGTCTTACCTGCACCGTTAGGACCAAGTAAACCAAAGATTAAACCCGCTTCAACATCAAGATTAAAGTCAGAAAGTGCCTGAACTTTTTTCCTCCCGAAAGAAGAGGAGTATATTTTGGTTAAACCTTTGGTTTCAACAGCCTTCATTAGTAAAGCTTTAAATAATTTACATTAGCAATTTAAACAAAATTAAGTTGCCAATTAAGCATTTTGATTGATTTACCTGGAGTTCAGCCCTTGGAGGATAATTTTGTAATTGTAAAAAAACCTCTGAAGTTTAAGACTCCAGAGGTTTATTATTTAAAAGATTTATTCTCTTATTTCATAAGAATAAATTTCTTTGTTTCCTGGAAAGAAAGCTGGTTATTGGTCGAAACTGCTTTCATAGTATAGAAATAAACTCCCGAAGAATGTTCTTCTGCATTCCAGCTTATGTTATAAAATCCTTCAGGCTGTACTTCATTAACAAGCTTAATGACTTCCTCTCCCACTGAATTTGTTATAGTTATTGTAACTTCACTTTCAAGCGGAAGAGAATATTTAATAGTTGTTACAGGATTAAAAGGATTAGGATAATTCTGTGAAAGCGTATAGGAAGATGGTGTAAAATCAACATCAGCATGAATTATTTCAGAATATTCAAATGATCCGTCATAATCGATCTGCTTTAGTCTGTAAAGAACTCTGCCGCTGTAAGAAATATCCTCATAACTATCCCTGAAACTATAGGAGTTTGCTAAAGTTGTTGATCCTTTTCCTTCTACAAAACCAATTGTCTCCCATTCATTGTTTTTTAATTTTCTTTCGATCTCAAATCCTTTGTTATTTGATTCTGATGCTGTAGTCCAGTTAAGTTCAATAACTTTATCATTTACATTTGCATTGAATGAAGAGAGTTCAACAGGAACAATAAATTCTATAAAAGCTTCATATACACCTCTTCCGTGGGTACCTGCCCTTAACATCTGGTTGGAGGGCGAATAATCAAGATGCATTATAACAGTGTTTGGTAAACCATCATCTATTTCAATCCAGCTTGCTCCATCATCCTGTGTTAAGAATACTCCAACATCTGTCGCTACAAAATATGTGTTCGGGTATTGCGCACTGTATGTATAAATGAAAATATCATTAACAGGTGAATCAGGTAGGTTTGAGTGAATGCTGAACCAGCTTGAACCGCCGTTGGTTGATTTATATACTTTATCTGTACCGAATCCGGAGAATGTAAGAAATACAACATCTGAATTTAAAGGATGGACATATACAGAGGTAATTGTTCTGTTAGGAAGACCGGCACTAACATTAGTCCAGTTTACACCGCCATCAGTTGTTTTATATACCTGCGAACCTGATGTTGCAAATAATATAGAAGGATTAGTTTTACTGATTGCCAATTCTCTTATTGCACCTGATGAAACATTTGTAGCTGAAGTAGGTGACCAGGTAGCTCCATTGTTCGTTGATTTGAAAACTCTCTGACGTGCAGTATAAAACTCACCTGAATTAGTCGGGTGATGCAGAATTGGTGCAACCCACGCTGCAGTACCGGAAATACCGCTTGTTGCAGAATTCCAGGATAACCCGCCGTTGGTTGTTCTAACTAATCCCCCGTTTTGTGTTTCACCTATGATATAATTTGCATCAAACGGATTGAAACAAACTTCACCGCCATCTCCGCCAAAAGCTGCTGCCCAGTTAAGTGTAGAAAAGGTTTGCTGTGTCCCGTTATCCTGTGTACCTCCCAGGATTCTTCCCGGGTCAAAAGGAGAGGCAGTTATTCTGTAAAATTGTGTTAACGTAAGATTCTGATTCATATTAACATATGTGTTGCCGTTATCTGTTGTTCTCCAGATACCTCCGTCATTTGTAATAATGTGTGTGTTTGGATCTGTGGGATGAAAGAAAAGATAATGCTGATCAACATGTACATTACCACCTGCATAACCATTGGTTATATTTGTAAAACTTGCACCTCCGTTTGTTGATCTGAATACATCAATAATTCCTATAAAAACATGATTCGGATTCCATGGAGAAACTCTGCAGTGAAGATCATACCAGGCTTGTCCTCCCCCGCTGAATGATGATGTTAGAAAACTCCAGTTAAGACCATAGTTAGTTGACTTGTATGCAGCAACTGTAGAACCGGAATATACAGCAGCATACATAACAGAGGGATCGGACTTACAATAATCAAAATGATTTCTCGTACCCGTAACATATCCTGTTGCAAATGTTGAGAAAGTGGCTCCGCCGTCTGTAGATCTCATTATACCGCCTATTCCTGAACCAACAGCAAACGCAGTATCACCTGTAATTGAAAATAAAACATCATCGCATCTACCATTCATTACCAGAAACCAGGACATCCCTGCATCAGTGCTTCTGTACAATCCTCCGTTCGAATTGCCAAGTGCTGCAAGCAAATGATTGCTGTTACCCGGACGAATTACAATTCGCGATATATAAGGTCTTAAAGGTAAACCGTCAGTTATGTGTATCCAGCTATCACCGCCATCAGTTGATTTTAGTACGCCTGTTCCGTAATAAGATGCTGCACTGTATGTTGCTTCACCGGTGCCTGCATAAATTATATTTGGATTAACAGGATCAATTACTATAGATCCCATTGCCATAGACGGCTGATCATCTGTTAAAGGCTGCCAGTTTACACCTCCATCAGTCGATCTCCAGACCCCGCCATTAGCCGGACCAATATAAATAATATTTGGGTTAACAGGATGATATGCCCCTGTTACAATTCTTGAAGAGATGTTTCCATAACCGGGATATGCTCCGGGTGTTGGTCCAAGACTTACCCATGAAATGTCCGCGGTTCCTCTTGTTCTTCTTAATTCATCTCTTTGTTTAACTGCATTTAAGTATGCATATTCCGGAATGTGCTCATAAGGATATGCACGCTGTTCATAAAAATACCACTCCCTCCCATAAGGTTTTCTTTGTTTTACTTCTTCAGCTGCAGAAGTAAAAATACTATTCTCCATTAGCACATCCTGATATTCAATCTGTGCTAATGAAACAATGCTTGACAAAAACACTATTGCAGATAGTACAAATCTTTTCATAGACATACCCTTAATAATATTTGTTATTGGTTGGCACAAAATATTCTTTATATAGAAAGAAATCAATTAAATAAATCAAAAGACTTTAATATTAAGATTTTTCATTTTATCAATTAAACAATTAATCTTTTTATATTTAAGTAAAAAGATTTACTATTGTGACTCCTTCTGAAGCATTAAAAAAATATTTTGGTTATGAATCTTTCCGGAACGGACAGGAAGAAATAATTAATTCTATTCTTTCAGGAAAAAATGTTCTTGCAGTTCTTCCTACAGGTGCAGGTAAATCTTTGTGCTACCAGATTCCTGCCTTAATATCAGATAATTTTTCAATTGTTATCTCTCCCCTCATTGCATTAATGAAAGACCAGGTTGATGCATTAAACCAGAAAGGTGAAATAGCATCATTCATCAACAGCACAATGTCTTTTGCAGAGATTGAAGATGCAGTTCAGCAGATTGCTTTTGGCAAAATAAAAATACTGTATGTTGCACCCGAGAGATTAACAAATAAAAATTTTGCTGAAAGATTAAAGAATCTCAATCCCCGGTATCTGTTTATAGATGAAGCTCATTGTATAAGCGAATGGGGACATAATTTCCGTCCGAGTTATACACGAATAAAAGATTTTATTGATTTCTCAGGAATAAAAAATGTTTCTGCATTTACTGCAACTGCAACACCCGAAGTAATAAAAGATATTACTCATCAGCTTGGTTTTAATGAACCGGAAATTATTGTAAAGGGCTTTGAGAGGAACAATCTTTATCTTAATGTAATTCATACCGGGAAGAAAAATGAAAAATGCCTTGAGCTTTTATCATTAAATAAAACTCCTGCTATTATTTATACATCTTCCAGAAAAAAAGCTGAAGAGGTAGCAGAGTTTCTTAATATGAACAGAATAAAATGTTCATACTATCATGCAGGACTAACAGGAATAGAAAGAAGAAAAGTTCAGGATGATTTTATAAATGATGTTACTCCTGTTATTGCAGCAACAAATGCATTTGGGATGGGGATAGATAAAAAAGATATAAGATTAATTATTCATTATAACACTCCCGGCTCAATAGAAAATTATTACCAGGAAATAGGCAGAGCTGGCAGGGATAGTAAAGATTCTTATATTTATCTTTTGTATGAAGATTCCGATATCAGGATTCAAAATTATTTTCTTTCTCAATCTCACCCGGATAAAGAGATAATAATAAAAATTTATAATGCAATCTGCGACTACGGAATGGTTGCATTAGGAAATATTCCTTCAAAAGAAATTCCCTTATTTACAGATTATATTTCTGCACATATAAAAAGAGAAATCAGTAAGGGTCTTCTCTTCTCATCACTAAAATTTCTTGAAGGCGCGGGATACTTAAGAGTTCTTACTGAATATGACAGAAAAGAGAGTATTCAGATCTTATGGGATAGTGAGAGATTAAAAAATTTTGTAAAGGATTCGATTAATAATGCTCTTAAAGAATTAGTTCTTCTTCTTGTTAGAAAATATGGCAGCCAAATTTTCAAACAGCCTGTACAAATATCAATTTCCGATTTTGCTATGCAGGAGGGATTTGATTCTTCAGAAATTAATGAAAGTATTACAATCCTTTCCAATATGGGAATTATATCTTATGAAGAACCTCTGACAAGAGAAAGTGTAATGCTTACTCATCCCCGTGTTGAAGGAAAAGAACTTAAACTTGATTATAAAAAAATACTTGAAAGCTATATCAGCCAGCAGAAGAAAATAAATACAATGGTTGATTATGTTTTTACCAATGACTGCCGTTTCAAATTTATACTTAAATATTTTGGTGAGAAGGCAGATGATTACAACTGCGGTAAATGCGACAGATGCAGTACAGATGTTAAATCAACCGAAAACATAAGAAAATATATCTCGGAAGTAATTCTTAAAACCCTAGCTGATAGTAATAAGAATCTTACTGAAAATCTTTTAATAAATATTTTGAGAGGAAAAATTAAATCCCTGGATAATCCTTTTATTACAACTTTTGGTGTATTAAGAAATTATACAAAAGAGGAAATCAAAAGTGTAATTCATTACCTGCTTGAGAAACATTTTATTGAGGATAATTTCAAATCATTAACTATTACAGAAAAAGGTCTGCAAGAAATTGGTGAGCCTCTAGTTAATCATTCTGATGATTATACAGAAAATCTCGTGCTGTTTAATCTTTTAAGAGAAGCAAGAAATAAAGTATCGAAAAAATTTAATCAGAATGGATTAATGATTTGTACTGATGAAGTTCTCCGTGAGATTGCAAATTCCAAACCAAAAACCAGGACTGAATTTTTGATGGTTAAGGGAACTACTCCAAAAATGTTTCATAAATGCGGTGAGGAATTTCTTGATGTTATAAAAAATTATTCACTCAATTTTAAATCTGAAATTATCAATGAAGAAGAGAAGAAACTCCCTTCTAACATTAAAGAAACCTATCAGCTTCTGAAGAAAGGTTATAATTTAAAAGATATTGCTGGATTAAGAAAAACTTCTGAGGCAGTTATATCAATGCAGATTGAAAGTATTATTGAGTACGAACCTGATATTGAGATTGAACATCTTTTAAATTCAGGTGAGCTAAGAAAAATTTTAAATGAGATTGAAAAAGGTTATGATAATCTTAAAGATTTAAGAGAAAGGCTTAACAACTCGGTAGATTACCCTGTTCTTCGAATTGCTGTTGCAAAATATAAAAGCAGAATGAAGGTATAATAATTTGTTTAGTTTTCTTTTATAATCTCTTTCTTTCCTTCAGCTAATTCCTCAATATGTTTTGTTACTCTGTCGAAAAAATTCTCCCATCTCTCCCGGTCTTCATTGTAATATTCAATAGTTTTCCGGTATTCGTCCTCACTAATCTGATGCCTGTTAAGAACCATTGTTCTCAAACTATCAACATTAATATTTTCTACTGAGCTTGTATCCTGTGCAATTAAAATATCAGTATAAATTAAAACCATTTTATTATCATCAATAGTATTTTTTTTATCACAGCCGGGAAGAATCAGGAAGGTAATAATTAGTGCTAATACGTTGAGATGTAAATTCATAAATTGAAAAATCAACTTGGACTTAAACTTAAACCTGAACTTATGCTACTCAGTTCATCTTCTTGCTTGCCTGGAATAATATCTTCTTTTCCTTTTCAGTTAAATTCTGGTAACCTGATTGACTTATCTTATCAAGAATTCTATCAATTTCTTCCTGAGTTACTTCTTCTTCCTCTTTTATTTCATAATACTTTGCATCTTCAATATCTGCATCTTTCTTTTTAAATCTATCTGCTAATCCTCCAAAAGGATTAAAGGGTTTTGAAGTTTTATAAGAAGATCTTTGCTGAAGAATATCTTTTAAAAGAATCGGAGTATTTTTATCAAACATTATAAAGATAAATCCAGTTAATGCACCGCCAAGATGCGCAAGATGAGCAACGCTTGAATGTGCACTATCAATAAGCATAAACTCCATTAGTATAAGGAAAGTAATTAAGTATTTTGCTTTAATAGGAATAAAGAAATAAAGGAATATATACCTGTTGGGATACATTAAACCGAATGCTATTAAAATACCATAAACAGCGCCGGATGCACCAATAGTTGGAGCTGCACCACCACCTAAAAGCGGAGAAATAAATAAATGACAGATACCAGCACCAATTCCTGAAAGCAAATAGTAGTATAGAAATTTTTTAGAACCCCAGGTATTTTCTATTTCCATTCCGAACATCCACAGAGCAAACATATTGAAAAAGATATGACCAAAACCGCCATGAAGAAACTGATATGTTATAAGCTGCCATGGATAAAAAGATGCATCCGAAAATACTCCGAGTGGAATTAGTGCAAAATATTTTATAATAACACTTTCAAGTGATGCTCTGCCAACTGCTACCTGGCTGCCGAGTATCTGAATAAAAAATACTACAGCATTAATAATAAGCAGATTTTTTATTACCGGTGGAAAAAAACTAAATCCTCCGAAACCTGAGGGTCTATAATAATTATTCAATTAAATCCTTTACTATTATAAAATAAATCCTGAAACTATTTTCTAAATAAAACAATCTTAAACATCTGTTAAAGCAGCAACACCCGGCAAAGTTTTGCCTTCGAGGAATTCGAGTGAAGCGCCGCCGCCTGTTGAAACATGGGAAACCTTATCTTCCAATCCTGCCTTTGCTACTGCAGCAGCAGAATCTCCGCCGCCTATTATAGTAACAGTACCGGAAGAAGTTACTTCAGCAAGAGCTTTTGCAATTTCAAATGTTCCTTTTGCAAAATTGGGCATTTCAAAAACACCCATTGGTCCGTTCCACACAATTGTTTTTGATTTACCGATTTCCTCTTTGAACAATTTAATTGTTTCTGTTCCTATATCCAATCCCATTTTATCTGGATTAATATTGTCCACACTTACAGTTTCAGAAAGTGCATCATTATTAAATTCATTTGCAACTACAACATCTACAGGGAGAAGAAATTTAACATTTTTCTGTTTAACCTTGTCAAGTAATTCTTTTGCAAGTGAAAGCTTTTCTTCTTCAAGAAGGGATTTGCCGATTTCTTTACCCTGAGCTTTGAAAAATGTAAAAGCCATTCCTCCGCCGATTAACATTGTATCAACTTTATCTAAAAGATTATTTATTACATCAATCTTTCCGGAAATTTTTGCACCTCCAAGTATTGCACAATAAGGTTTTTCAGGAGATGATACTGCACTCCCAAGATATTCCAGTTCTTTTTGCATTAGGTAACCTGCAGCACATTTTTCAACAAATTTGGTTACACCTTCTATTGATGCATGTGCTCTGTGAGCTGAACCAAAAGCATCATTAACATAAACATCGCCGAGAGAAGCAAGATCTTTTGCAAAAGCTGGATCATTCTTTTCTTCTTCTTCATGAAAACGGAGATTCTCAAGTAAAACAACATCACCTGCTTTCATATTGTCAACTATTTTTTTTACCTCATCACCGACACAATCAGGAGCCAGCAAAACATTTTTTCCAAGATGTTCACTTAGTTTTTCGGCTGCCGGTTTTAAACTGTATTTCGGGTTAACTTTTCCTTTTGGTCTCCCTAAATGACTCATCAGGATTACTTTACCGCCATCATTAATAATTTTTTTAATTGTAGGAAGTGAGGATACAATTCTTATATCATCAGTAACATTTAAATTTTCATCGAGAGGCACATTAAAATCTACTCTTACAAGAACTTTTTTATCTTTTAAGTTAAGCTGATCTATCGATAATTTTTTCATTTTCTCATCCCGCTTTTAAATTTTATAAGAATGCCTGAAGTGATTCACATTAAATAAAATCAGAATAAAATAAAAAGGGGCTTATGCAGCCCCTAAGATTATTATCTAACAAGTTTTAATAAGAGATCTGCTACTCTGCAGGAATATCCCCACTCGTTATCATACCAGGAAACAATTTTGAAGAATCTCTTCTCTCCTTTTAGATTATTCTGAAGAGTTGCGAGAGAATCATAAATTGAAGAGCGGTCATCATGAATAAAATCAGATGATACTACTTCTTCATTTGCATAACCGAGAATACCTTTAAGATAAGTTTCAGATGCTTTCTTCATTGCTGCATCTATTTCTTCAATTGAAGTATCCTTTTCTGTTCTGAAAGTAAGATCAATAACCGAAACATCTGCTGTAGGTACTCTGAATGACATACCTGTTAATTTACCTTTAGTTACAGGAAGAACTTCACCAACTGCTTTTGCCGCACCGGTAGATGAAGGAATGATGTTTATAGCAGCAGCTCTTCCGCCTCTCCAATCTTTTTTAGATGGACCATCAACAGTTTTTTGTGTGGCTGTGTAGGCATGGACTGTAGTCATTAAACCTGTTTCAATTCCAAAACCTTCTTTAAGAAGAACATGCACAACAGGTGCAAGGCAGTTTGTGGTACAGGATGCATTTGATATTATTTTATGTGAGTCTTCAATTTCATGATCATTAACACCTAATACTACTGTTTTTACATCGCCTTTACCGGGTGCAGATATAATAACTCTTTTTGCACCGGCATCGAGATGACCTTTAGCTTTATCGGAATGAGTAAACAAACCTGTAGATTCAATAACATATTCAACTCCAAGCTCTTTCCATGGAAGCTGCGAAGGTTCTTTTGCAGCCATTACACATTTAATCTTATGACCATTTACAATTAATACATCATCTGATTCCGCATTCGGATCATTTTTCTCTGTGCTCAATTCTCCTTTAAATCTTCCATGAACGGAATCATATTTAAGCTGATAAGCAAAATATTTTGCATCAGTTGTTATATCAACAATAGCAACAACATCAACATCCTTACCCAAAGCACCTTTTTCAGCAAGCGCCTGAAGTACCAAACGACCTATTCTTCCAAACCCATTGATTCCTACTTTTACAGCCATTTCATTTAACTCCTTATCAATAATTAATTATTTAAAATTATAAAAATTTTACACTGGAAAGTTACTCATAAGGGGTTTGAATTTCAATGAAGATGTGATTCAAAAGATTACTTTAATAATAAATTAATTTAGTTAGATGTAAAGAAATGATAATAACCCCTCTCCTAAGGAGAGGGGTTGGGTTGAAGCTTTATTTTATAAATAACATCTTTTTCACATCCACATAATCGCCGGCATCTATTCTGTAAAAATATACACCGGTAGGTAAAACCTTGTTATTCATATCAGTCCCATTCCATTGAATTTCATGGTAACCTGCTTCAAGTTTATCATTTATTAAAACAGCAACTTCTTCAGCGAGAACGTTATAGATACTTAATCTTACATTACCTTCTTTAGGTAATGAGAACCTGATTGTAGTTGATGGATTAAATGGATTGGGGAAATTCTGTTCGAGTGTAAACTTTTCAGGTAATCCAATAGTTACTTCGACTTCAGGAGAATATTCAAATGTTCCGTCGAAGTCAATCTGTTTTAATCTGTATGAATATGTACCATATAAAAGTCCCTGATCAGTATATGTATAAACACTTGTTGAAGTAGTGGTTCCTTTACCTGAAACAAAACCAATCTTTTCCCATTGCCCACTATTTTCAGAATCTACTTTTCTTCTTTCAATATCAAAACCGCTGTTATTAAGTTCTGATGCAGTAAACCAGAGAAGTGTAACATTAGTACCGTTTACAGAAGCAGTAAATGAATTGAGTTCAACAGGTATAGTACCATCAAGCCCACCGGAGAATGCAATTATTCTTCCGTCTCTTGAACCTGCAACAAACTCAAAGCTCTGGTTTCCATCAACATCACCGATAGGAGTAAGATGCTCAGCAGCAGTACCATTTGCTCCACCGCCAAAAGCATAACTAAAGAGAACATCACCCTGACGGGATTCAAATACATACAAAAGATTATTAAGAGAAGCAGTCCCTACTTCGGGTTTGAAATCCCCATTCAAATCACCTAACTCCGAGATGCCGAGAATATTTCCGCCAGTGTGAGCCTGCCAGATAATCTGACCATTTGAACCCTCAAGAACATAAATAACAGGAGCAATACCGCTGATAAGAATATCTCTTGTACCTGAATCATTAATATCTGAAATAACTCTTGCATCTTCGATAAAAACGGTACCAATACTTCTCTGCCAGATAAGTGAACCATCCTCACCTGATAAAGCATATACATTCCCGCCGGTATCACCTACAAGAATATCTGAAGAAGATGAACCACCTATATCGGGTATTTCTATTACAGTCCAGGGTGCTTGTGCGGTATTAAATGTCCATCTTATTTGTCCGGCTCTATTAAAACCTATCACCTCATTAAATGAACCTACTCTTGAACCAACCGCACCTCCAAAATCAGTTGAGGCACACATATATTTTAATTTCTGCTGAGCTGCCTGGTTAATCTGCCAGATGATATTTCCATTTCTTCCATCTAAAAGAAATACGGAAAATCTTCCGCTTCCATTAAATTCATTTCCGCTTGCAGAAACAAGAACATCAGGGACCCCATCATCATTCCAGTCTCTTTTAACATCAAGCCCCATGATATCCCCGTTTTCATAATTAATAGAATCACCAAACTGCCAGATGAGATTTCCTGTTTTACCATCGAGTGCATAAACAAATTCATTACCTCCGCCTGTTCCTATCACAACATCCTGTGAACCATCGCCGTTAAGATCTTCTGCAATTTGCAATCCCTGTACATAATCAACAGAGCCCGCATTATTGCTGCCTTTATAAGAAGAGAACATCCATAAAATATCTGCAGTTCCTGAACTGTTCCCGTTGTAAGCTATTGTCCAGTAATTTTCAGTAGCAATAATAACATCTTCTTTACCATCACCGGAGATGTCATTTATTTTTTTCATGGAACGGGGATGATATTCGTTAAAAGAAGTTGCGGGATTATCGGGTATCTGTCCCTGCCATACAATAGACCCGAGAGAAGAATCGAATGCTGTAGTTACTCCCGATAGAGGCACTTCAGTAATTGCTCTACCTGCAGATGTATTGGAGAATATTCTTATTGTATCATTAAATGATGTGTAAGCATTTGGTTTAAACCATACCCTGAATGTTTTGGATTCAACTGAATCAAGAACAAAAGGTGTTGTAAGAAATTCAAAATAAAAATTATTTGTCTGAACGGTAATTGAATCTATTTCAAGAACTTCAGAACCAAGATTTGTTAAGGTTAAATTCTTATAAGATGTTGAATTTATTCTTTTTCCTCCAAAATTTATTGAGGATGATGATAAGCCCAAATATGGTTCTGTATAAATTCCGTTACCTTTTACAGTTACTTCGGAGTAAGTGTAAATAGGATCGTTATGATAAAACCTGACATAACCGCTATATGTTTGGCTTGCAACAGGTTTAAAATTCAGAGGAAGATTTTTTATTGTTCCTGGTTCAATTATTACAGGAAAATTATCTGAAAAGAAAAATACCGGATGACTGATTACAGCAGAATCGAGAATAAGATCAGCAGTACCATTATTATAAATGGAAATATTTGCAGTTGCTGTTGAATCAATTTGTACATTACCAAATTCTATATTTTTTGTAAGAATATCTATCCCCGGAGAACCGCTTCCACTTAGATCATATTTAAATAATTGTCGGCCTGAACTTGCTCCAACCGGTTCCGCAAGAAGCCAGAAATAACTGCCATCCCAGGCAAGTCCTCTCGGACTTTGACCATTCCCTCCCTGATCGGGAACAAGAAAAGAAAATATTGTATCTTTAGTTACGAGATCAACAGTATATACTCTTTCAATATCACCATCATTATCATCCATTACATAAAAGAGAGTATCACCTTTAACTGTAATTCCATGCGGCTGTTCGCCAAATGTAAAAATTGTATCAACAATTGATTTGGAAGAAACATCAACTTTGTAAATTGCTGCCATATTATTGGGATAATAAACAGAAACCCATAAACCTGTGCCATCCCAGCCGGCTCCTCCCAAATATACTGAACTGCCAAACAGTTGATTAGAGGTAATTGAATCCAGAACATTTCCGTCGTAAGTAAGTTTAAAGATATCACATCTTGAAATTTTTCTGTCAACATACCAGAAACTTGATCCATCGAATGCAAGACCCTGTGATTCTCTCATTCCCGGATAATTAATGATGGTTGTATCTACTATATTTCCTTCATCATTAACTGCATAAAAAATTCCTCTTCCTGCTGTACTGGAGGATGATGAAATCCAATATTTGGAATTTTCGTAAACCATTCCATAAGCGTAATTCCAGTAAGCATCTGAAGGCAAATCAATTACTTCAATCAGAGTTTGGGAATATGAACAAAAATTTAAGATGAGAATAAACAAGTAGAACTTTTTCATAATTAAAAGTCTCCTGTATTACTGGAAAAAAAATTAATTACGGGGATGCTCTTTACACCACTGTTTAATATATTCAGCTATTTCGGTTGTTGGTGTACCGGGTGTAAATAATTCCCCTACCCCTAATTTTTTTAGTTCTTTTATGTCTTCTTCAGGAATTATACCTCCGCCCGTAAGAAGAACATCTGTTAATCCTTTTTCTTTCATCAGGTTTAATATTTTAGGAAAGATTGTCATGTGTGCACCGGATAAAAGACTGATGCCTATAACATCAACATCTTCCTGGAGTGCGGCTTCAACAATCATTTCAGGAGTTTGTCTTAATCCTGTATAAATAACTTCCATACCTGCATCACGCAATGCTGCGGCAATAACTTTAGCACCGCGGTCATGTCCATCAAGTCCTGCTTTTGCAACTAATACTCTTATTTTTTTATCCATAAAAAGAATCCTTCTTCTTATTTATTTCAATTTTAATTTTATCTGCAATTTCTTTTTTACTTCCTTCAGAATAAGTCTTGAAGTCAGGTTTAAATCTGAAATCATTATAATATCTGGGGATAATATGAAAATGAAAATGAAAGATTGTTTGTCCGGCAGCTTTACCGCTGTTAACAATTAAATTAAAACCATCCGCATTTACACCTTTAACAACTGCTGATGCTAAAAGCTGTGTTGCTTTCATAAGATGGGTTAAGTCATCGGGAGGAACTGACTGAAAATTTTCATAATGTTTTTTTGTTATAACAAGAGTATGACCATAATTAACCGGGCGTATGTCAAGAAACGAAATTACATTTTCATTTTCAAAAAGAATTTCAGCTTCAGATTTTCCTGCAATAATATCACAAAAGATGCAATCCATACTGCCAAAATAAGGCTAAAAATTTATTTTGGCAAAGGAAAGGGAGGGTTAATTGTTAATAGTTAATGGTTAATTAAAGATGAGTTAATAGTGATGGTTTAATTGAAAATAGATTAAGTGTTAAATCCCAATTTATAATTTTTAATTTTTAATTCTCATTACCCTTTGGTAATACTTCCGTGCATTTTCAAGGTCTTCAGGAGTATCGACGGATAATGAATCAAACTCAGTAGTAACTATTTTTATTTTAAAACCATTCTCGAGCATTCGTAACTGTTCAAGCTTTTCAGTTTTTTCAAGGTCTGTAGGTTTAAGGTTTGTGAATTTCAGAAGATAATCTTTTCTGAATACGTAGAGACCAATGTGCTTGTAAATCTCAGCAAGCTGAATTTTCTCACTGTTTGTTTTTGCATCTCTTACAAATGGAATTGGTGAGCGTGAAAAATACATTGCAAAGTTGTTATAATCGAAAACTACTTTAACAACCGAAGGTGAACGCAAATCATCCACTGTTTCTATTCTTTTAGCGAGTGTAGAAACGTTAACATTTTTATCAAACAGCAGCGGTTCAATTGCCTGGTCAATCATTACAGCTTTTATAAACGGCTCATCTGCCTGAATGTTTACTACTATCTCTGCACCGGGAAAATTTTTTGCTACATAAGCAGCCCTGTCAGAACCTGACTGCAAATCTTTTGGAGTCATTATAACCTTTGCACCAAAACTCTGCGCGACGTTTGCAACTTTTGTATCATCAACGGCAATAATTATTTCATTAAGAAGATTTGATCTGGATGCACTTTCATAAGTATGCTGAATCATTGGTTTGCCCCCGATATCTGCAAGTATTTTTCCAAGAAGACGGGATGAAGCGAAGCGTGCAGGGATTATACCAAGTATCATTTTCTACCTGATGATTTAATAAAAGTGCATAAATAATTTGAAGTTTTTGCGGTAATAAAAAAGTACTAACTACCTTTTATTACCTTTGGTACTTTAAAAAATTCTTCATCTCTATCAGGAGCGTTTTTAAGTGCTTCTTCTCTGCTTAATGACTGTTGAAGTTTATCTTCCCTGAAAACATCTGAACCTTCAACCGGATATGAGAGAGGTTCAATATTTTCAGTATTCAGTTCATTCAGTTTATCAACATATTCAAGAATTTTATTTAACTGAGATGTATAGTTTTCCAGTTCCTCTTCCGAAAATTTTAATCTTGCAAGCTCAGCAATATGTTCTACATCTTTTTTAGTTACCATATTTAAACTTCTAATTTTTAATTTCTGATTTGTAATTTTTTATTCTCATTTCTTTTTCTTCAATAATTTCTCTTACTTTCTGCATAAGTTCAATTTCCTGCTGACGGGAATTAATATTTTCTGCAGGGACAGGTTTATCAAAATGAAGATGAACAACTCCGCTATTTATTCTCAAAGGATTTTTTTGAAATAATTTTTCCGTACCCGAAATTGTAACAGGAATAATTGGAAACCCTACCTGTGTTGCAAGATGAAATGCACCTCTTTTAAATGGAAGCATTTCTCCGTTTCTGCTTCTTGTTCCTTCGGGAAATAACAGTACGGAAATTTTTCTTTTAACAAGCATCTTCTTTGCTTTTTCAATGCTCTTCATGGCTTTTGCAGGATTTTGACGGTCGACTATAATATGCGGACCCGTTTGCATCTGCCATCCAAACAGAGGAACTCTTGCTATTTCTTTTTTAAATACAAAACTGAAATCGTTTGGAACATATCTTTGTAGAACAGGAATATCAAAAAGACTTCTGTGGTTGGATACAAAAACATAAGGAGTACCTGGTTTTACGTTTTCTTTACCTGTTACATTTACCCGTATCCCGGAAATTGCAAGTACAGGAGCAGAGAAAACTTTTGTAAGGATAAAATAAGCTTTATGGCTGCGGTCAATCAGTGAAAAAATTAGGGCAAGAGCAGAACAGATAATTGTGTGAATAAGCAGAAGAAGTAATTTAATGTACGTCAATTATTACCTTCAAAATTTAATTCCTTTAATAAATCGGCATTGCCTGATTCTCTTACAAATTTTTTAATTGCATTAATCCTGTTGTTGATTGAAGGATGACTGTAGAAGAACCATTCCACAAAAGGATGAGGATTTTTATCACCGAGATTTTGTTCTGTTAGTTTATTTAATGTTGAGATATACGGCAATGGTTTATATGTTGCAGTTACTGCATATTCATCAGCTTCATATTCAAATTTTCTCGAAAGAATATTGCTTAAAGGATTCTGAATTAATCCGATTACTGCAGCCCACAATGATAATACCGGCAAAGCAGCAATATCTGTTATCGAATTAAAACCAAACCAGCCAATTGTATTTTCATATAGATAAGCAATTAAAAAAAGCGTAAGAAAACTTGAAAATGTTCCAATAATTATATTTTTAATGATATGTTTCTTTTTATAATGTCCCATTTCATGGGCAATTACTGTTTCAATTTCATCTGCTGTATAATTTTCAAGAAGAGTATCACCCAGAATTATTCTTTTTGATTTTCCTATTCCCGTAAAAGCTGCATTGGCTTTTTTAGTATTCTTACTCATATCAAATTTGTAAACATTCCCGACTTTTATTCCGGCATCTTTGGCTAATCTTTCAATTCTTTCTTTCAGGTTTTCATCTTCAATGGGTGTAAGTTTATAAAACAGAGGAAGAATAATTACCGGGGCAATTCTGCCAAGCACAACAGAAATAATAAATAAACCAATTGCAAGAGGAAGCCACCAGAGCGAACCGAATTTATTTAATACATAAAAGAAGAAAAGGAGAATAGGAATTCCAATCACTAATGAAACAACCATTCCTTTAAAATTTTCATACAGCCATTTTAAGAGTGTCTGGTTTGAAAGATTATATTTATGTTCGAGATAAAATCCTGAATAAAAATTTACCGGGGCAAAAATTATTAGTGCAGTCAGACCTGTTATTAAAACAAATGCTAAAAATATTATATAAGGATTAGTGAAAAATCCTGATAAGATATTAACAAGTGTTGAGCTTAAACCTGTAGCAACAAAAAGAAGCATAAGAATAAATGATAATATCCCCTCACCTATTCCAACTGCGAGCTTAATGTTGTTATATTTTTTAGAATCCCGTAATTCCATAAATAAAATTTAAAAGGAATGTTTAAAATAAAAAACTCCCGGAGAATTGCCGGGAGCAATATAACACTTGTAGTCTTATCTAATCTGTTTCTAATTTCTTTTCAGATTTTCTTTTCAATGATTTACCATCTTCACTTAATCTTGAAATATATTTTTCCGGGTCATTTTTGAATTTTTTCAAACAGTTATTGCAGCATACTGCATAGGTTACTCCATTGTAAGTATAAGTGATTTCCGGATCTGCTTCTTCGGTTGATACTGGACAAATTGTGTTAAATACTTTTCCTTCTTCAGACGCTGCAGTTTCACTAACTTTTTCTGTTTTTTCTTCTTTTACTTCATCATTGGATTGGGCAAAAGAATTAAAGTATAAAGCAGATGAAACAAACAACACAGCTATAAAAAGAAGTTTTTTCATTTTTCTACCTTTCTTTTTTTTACTGGAAAATTTACCTGGAATAATTATAAGTAATATT
>Ga0207873_1001243_pt1 | contig 25308 bp, 16 predicted proteins | sample BGWIniCompost_FD_187373 | JGI IMG/M metagenome (GOLD analysis project Ga0207873, IMG submission 187373) | Cellulose adapted compost microbial communities from Newby Island Compost Facility, Milpitas, CA, USA - BGW Initial Compost (SPAdes)... ...
ACTGAGCTATAGTTTCTCAGGTCCTAATCTTCGGGCAACGGGAGTTGACTATGACGTACGCGTGATGGAACCGTATTCGTCGTACGAGGACTTCGACTTCGAAGTCCCCGTTGGAAAGAACGGCGACACATACGATCGTTTTCTCGTCCGGCAAGAAGAAATGTGGCAAAGCCTGAGCATCATCCGTCAGGCTATCGAAAAACTACCCGACGGTCCTTACCACGCCGATGTTCCGGAATTCTACCTTCCTCCCAAAGAGCAAGTCTATAATAATATGGAGGCGCTCATCTATCACTTTAAGATAGTAATGGGGGAAACAGACATCCCGAAGGGAGAAGTATACCACTGTGTGGAAGGTGGCAACGGCGAACTCGGCTTTTACCTGATAAGCGACGGCGGACGCACCCCGGCCCGCCTGCACTTCCGGAGACCCTGTTTCATTTACTACCAGGCATACCCGGAAATGATACAGGGCAGCAATATTTCGGATGCGATTTTGACGATGAGTAGTTTGAATGTAATTGCAGGAGAATTGGATGCCTAGAGCAGTATGCAGTAGTAATGGGCACGAAACAGAATAACGTAGTATAGATAATCGGAGAGATAACATTAACAGATCAACACATCAACACGTCAACACATTCATGAACACCGAGGTGAAACACTCCAGCACATTCTCCCCCGCGACTCTTGATCTTGTGAAGCGCATCATCGCGCGCTATCCGGCGGGGAAGCAGAAGTCGGCGTTGTTGCCTGTGTTGCACCTTGCGCAGGCCGAGTTTGGAGGATGGCTGAGCACGGAGACGATGGATTATGTTGCGTCGCTGCTGGATATCAAGCCCATTGAGGTGTATGAGGTAGCAACTTTCTACACGATGTTTAACCTCAAGCCTGTGGGAAAGTGCGTGCTTGAAGTTTGCCGCACGGGTCCGTGTATGCTAAGAGGCGCCGATGAGATTATCGAACATATTGAAAGGAAATTTAACATCCGCGACGGCGAAACATCTGCAGATGGAATGTTTACGCTGAAGACGGTGGAATGTCTGGCATCATGTGGCACCGCGCCCGTAATGCAGGTGGGTGATCATTATATAGAGAATCTTAGTTGTGAAAGCCTGGACGAAATTCTGGATCGGCTTCGGGCTCAACAGGAACAGAAAGCATCATGAGACGGCAACTGCTTCTGAAGGATATAAATGTACCGGGTATTCAGTTCTACGACGTGTACCGTCGTCAGGGTGGATACACTGCCGTTGAAAAAGCGCTCCGTCAAATGTCGCCCGAGCAAGTCACGGAAGAGGTGAAGCTCTCGGGACTTCGCGGAAGGGGAGGCGCAGGTTTCCCTACAGGATTGAAATGGACGTTTATCGATCGTAAGTCAGGTAAGCCGGTGTATCTCGTATGCAACGCCGATGAGAGCGAACCTGGAACATTCAAGGATCGCTATCTCCTGGAGCATATTCCTCACCTCCTGATAGAAGGAATGATCCTCGCGAGCTACGCCATCGGCGCGAACACGGCATACATCTACATGCGGGGAGAGTTTCGCTGGATATTTCCCATCCTCGAGAGAGCCATAGAAGAGGCCAGATCTGCCGGATTTCTGGGTAACAACATTTTGGGAACTGGCTTCTCGCTCGAGATATATGTTCATCCCGGAGGAGGCGCTTACATCTGCGGAGAAGAAACTGCTCTTCTCGAATCGCTGGAAGGAAAGCGTGGCAATCCACGCCTTAAGCCTCCGTATTTCCCTGCGGTAATGGGACTCTATCACTGTCCGACGCTGGTGAACAACGTTGAGACGTTGGCAACCGTGCCGTCGATTATCACGATGGGTGGCGTCGAGTACGCGAGGATCGGTGTGGGAAAGAGCACAGGTACGAAATTGATATCCGCCAGCGGGCATATCAACAAACCTGGGGTATATGAGATTGAATTGGGTCTTCCGGTTGAGGAATTCATCTATTCCGACGAATATTGCGGCGGCATTTGGAAGGGGAGGAAGCTCAAAGCGGTTGTTGCCGGCGGATCGTCAGTACCGATTCTTCCTGCTGACCTGATACTGAAGACAGCAAAGGGAGAACCGCGACTAATGACATACGAGTCGCTCGCGGAAGGTGGTTTCCAAACGGGAACGATGCTCGGATCAGGAGGCTTTATCGTGATGGATGAAACCACCTGTATAGTGCGGAATCTCTGGAACTTCACGCGATTTTATCATCACGAGTCGTGTGGACAATGCAGCCCGTGTCGCGAAGGCACTGGATGGATGGAAAAAGTGCTGCATCGCATTGAGCACGGAGAGGGAAGACCACATGATATCGACCTGCTCGACGACGTCGCGAAGAAGATTGAGGGCAAGACCATTTGCCCCCTTGGCGACGCGGCAGCGTGGCCCGTGTCAAGCGCGATTCGTCACTTCCGGGAAGACTTTGAATACCATATCAAGTATCCCGAAAAGGTAAAGAACCCGAAGCACTTTGAAATAGAGCCGTTAGTACCAAGGCGTCACCTCGAAACGGCATGACATAACAACATGGCAAAGATCACCATCGACGGCATAGAAGCGGAAGTACCCGACGGTACCACGATCCTGAACGCAGCAAGGCAGATCGGTGGCGCCATTGTGCCTCCGGCAATGTGCTACTACACGAGTTTGAAAGAGAGCGGTGGGAAATGCCGGGTGTGCCTCGTTCGCGTGGCCCAAGCTTCGGCACGAGACCCGCGGCCGCTGCCTAAACTGGTGGCATCGTGTTCGACGCCGGTTCAGGATGGGATGATCATTGAAAACATCACTTCTCCTGACGTTCTCGAAGCACGTAAAGGTGTCGTTGAATTTCTGCTGATCAATCACCCTCTCGATTGTCCGATTTGTGATCAGGCGGGAGAGTGCGACTTACAGGACCTCAGCTACGCGCACGGTCTGGCGACGACGCGGTATGAGGAAGAGCGTCGTACATTCGAGCCGATCGACATCGGCGATAAGATCAAACTCCACATGACACGGTGCATTCTTTGCTACCGGTGCACGTATGTGGCGGATCAACTCACCAACGAACGCAGGCACGGCGTGCTGAACCGTGGCGATAGAGCCGAAATCGGCACGTATATCCAGAAGGCTATCGACAACGAGTTCTCCGGCAACATGATTGACGTGTGTCCGGTGGGTGCACTGACCGACCGCACATTTCGGTTTAAGAGTCGTGTATGGTTTACACGACCCCTCGATGCGCACCGGAATTGCGACAAGTGCTGCGGGAAGGTGGTACTGTGGACAAAAGGAGAAGAGGTGCTTCGGGTCACAGGACGCAAGGATCGATACGGGGAAGTGCATGAGTTTATTTGCAATGAGTGTCGGTTCGAGCACAAGAACCTGAGTGATTGGGTAGTGGAAGGACCAAGGCGTATCGATCGTCACTCTGTGATCTCACAAAACCACTATGAGAAGATAAACCTGGTGGCACTGAAGAAAGAAATTGAAAGGCAGATTGAGTTCCAGAAGGGGAAAGCGAATGGTAACAGTTCCAACGCGCGTACGGCATGACGTCATTCTTTATATATAAGGCCATCCTTGTCGTTGTCGTGTTCGGCATCATGCTGCTGGCGGCGATGTACTCGACCTACCTCGAGCGCAAGGTGGCGGCCTTTATTCAGGATCGGGTTGGGCCGAACCGTGCGGGACCCTTTGGAATCCTGCAACCCCTCGCCGACGGGATTAAGATGTTCATGAAAGAGGAGATCATCCCTGAAGTAGCGAACAAGACGTTGTTTATCGTAGGCCCTTGCATCGCAATGCTTACAGCCATTATGGCGGGCGTCGTTATTCCCTGGGGAGGGGAGTTGGTGATCAACGGTGTCCCGTATGTATTGCAGATCATCGACTTCGACTTTGGTCTCCTGTATGTCTTTGGTGTTGTTTCACTCGGCGTGTATGGCATCATGATCGGTGGCTGGGCGTCAAACAATAAGTTCTCCCTGTTTGGTGCGATTCGCGCATCAGCGCAAATGATCAGCTACGAAATCGCCATGGGCCTCTCCATCATTGCGCTGATCATGATGACGGGCACCCTGAGCCTTCGCGAAATTGTTGAATTCCAGGCAGGAGGCACCGGAGGGACCTGGAACTTCTGGAATGTCGTTTATCAGCCGCTTGGATTTCTCCTGTTTCTCGTGTGTGCCTTTGCGGAGTGCAACCGCACGCCATTCGACTTACCGGAGTCGGAAACAGAACTGGTCGGTGGCTATCACACCGAGTACAGCAGTATGAAGCTTGGGTTTTATCTGTTCGCGGAATACATCAACATGTTTATTTCGTCTGCGGTGATTTCCACGCTGTACTTTGGCGGTACGAATTTTCCGTTCATGAATGACCTGGGCCTGAGTCAGAATGCAATCACGATTCTTGGGACGCTGGCATTCTTTATCAAGATCGGATTCTTCGTATTCTTTTATATGTGGATACGGTGGACGCTTCCACGTTTCCGTTACGACCAGCTCATGTACCTCGGGTGGCGGGTGTTGATCCCGCTTGCAATAGCGAATGTCGCAATCACCGGACTTGTGATGATATTAACGGACCGCGTATGAAGTCACTGACAGGGAAAGCGAAAGTCCTGGATAATCCGAAGATGACGTTCCTGGAAAGGATATACCTACCGGCCATCATCGGCGGCATTACCATTACGCTCCGTCACCTTTTCAAGCGGAAGACCACAATACGGTATCCCGAACAGAAGCGAACCTTCAGTCCTGTCTGGCGTGGCATGCACGTACTCAAGCGTGACGATAACGGCGCTGAACGCTGTACCGCATGTGGGTTATGCGCTGTTGCTTGCCCTGCTGAAGCGATTACGATGACGGCCGCTGAGCGGAAGCCGGGAGAGGAAAAGCTTTACCGCGAAGAAAAGTACGCTGCGACTTATGAGATCAACATGCTGCGCTGCATATTCTGTGGCCTTTGTGAGGAGGCGTGCCCGAAGGAAGCGATATTTTTAACCGACCGGCTTGTAAGCACGGACTACGCGCGCGATGGATTCATCTATGGAAAGGACAAACTCGTGGAGTCTGTCGACAACCGTGTCGACGTATCCAAACGGCAGTCACCCAAAGTTTTGGAGTTCAAGAAAATAAAACATTTACGTCATAACCGTTGACCGAGCTGTGACACTGTACGCGTTCTACTTCCTGTCATTTCTCGCCGTCATGGGCGCACTGATGGTTGTCTTTTCGCGCAACCCGGTCACGAGTGTCATATTTCTCGTGATGACATTCTTCACGATCGCGTGCCACTACATGCTGCTCAATGCACAGTTTCTGGCGGCCGTTCACGTCATCGTCTATGCCGGCGCCATTATGGTGCTTTTCCTGTATGTCATCATGCTGCTGAATCTCAACGAAGCGGTAGAGAAGCAGAAGACGCTGTTGCTGAAAGTAGCAGCTATCGTTACAGGCGGACTATTTATGGTCGTTCTTTCCGCTGCATTGCGAACGGCAGAGACAACGTACATCGATACGAGCGTCGTAGGCTCCGCGCGAAATCTCGGTAAGGTGTTGCTGAACGAATACTTACTTCCGTTTGAAGCGGTGTCCCTGTTGCTGCTTGCAGCGATGACCGGTGCTATTATGATCGGCCGGTCAAAAAAGAGGATAACTCCGGCAACAAACGCCGACGAGTTGACACCCGAAACAAAACCAACTGAAGCCGTCGTCAATGAACAGTAGCCTTATGCAAAACGGTCTTGCGCTGGAGCACTACGTGGTGCTGAGTACAGCTTTGTTTGCGGCTGGCGTGCTGGGCGTTCTGTTCAGAAGGAATGCGCTCATCATTTTCATGTGTATCGAGCTTATGCTCAACGCGGTGAATCTCCTTATGGTGGCGTTTGCCACGTTCCACGGCGACATGGCGGGGCAAGTATTTGTCTTCTTCATTATGGCTGTAGCCGCCGCTGAGGTCGCTGTGGGGTTGGCGATCCTTACGGTTTTGTACAACAAGATAAAGTCTACCGATATCGATATTCTTAACAAGCTGAAATGGTAGTACAGGAGTCCATATGGCTTATCCCGTTGTTACCGCTGGCTGGATTCATCGCTATCAGCCTGTTGAACAAGCGTGTACCTCATTCAACAGTGTCAGTGTTAGCACCCGGCGTAGTGTTCGCGGCTTTCCTGTTGTCGGTATGGGTGTTTACAAAGCTTCTTTCTAACCCGTTAACCGTTCTTTCCACAAGTGAGTTTACCTGGTTTTCGTCGGGAGGGTTTAGCGTTTCGTTTTCGCTCCTGGCCGATCGACTCAGTTCGTTAATGATGCTCATCATCACAGGTGTGGGATTTCTTATCCACGTGTATTCGGTGGGCTATATGCACGGTGATGAAGGGTACAATCGCTTTTTCTCCTATCTCAACCTCTTCATCTTCTTCATGCTCATCCTCGTGATGGGCTCGAACTATCTGCTGATGTTTGTAGGATGGGAGGGGGTAGGACTTTGTTCTTATCTGCTGATCGGTTTCTGGTTCAGGAACCAGGATTACAACGACGCTGCCAAGAAAGCGTTTATCATGAACCGCATTGGTGACCTGGGAATGATCCTCGGTATCATCCTCGTCTTCGTGCATTTTGGAAGCATCGCTTACGCGGACGTGTTTGCCTCGGCTGCCGACGTCGGGAAAGTTGATCCGATCATCACCTGGATCGCCATCCTTCTCTTTATAGGCGCCATCGGAAAGAGTGCCCAGATACCATTGTTTACGTGGTTGCCCGACGCGATGGCGGGTCCTACGCCGGTGTCGGCCCTCATCCACGCTGCAACCATGGTGACGGCCGGTATATACATGATTGCGCGAAGCAATATCCTGTATACGCTGTCGTCAATTGCGCTTGATGTTGTTGCTGTGACAGGAATAGCGACGGCGTTGTTGGCGGCGACTATTGCGTTGCGTCAGAATGATATCAAGAAGGTTCTTGCTTACTCGACGGTAAGTCAGCTCGGCCTTATGTTCGTGGCTATGGGAACGGGTGCGTACGCTACAGGCATGTTTCACATGATGACGCACGCATTCTTCAAGGCATTGCTGTTCCTCGGCGCGGGAAGCGTTATTCACGCCATGAGTGGTGAGCAGGATATTCGAAGAATGGGTGGTCTCTCCAAACACCTTCCAGTAACGTGGTTAACCTTTCTGATTGCAACGCTTGCGATAGCAGGTATTCCACCCTTGTCAGGCTTTTTCTCCAAGGATGAAATCCTTGCGAACGCATTTTCGGATAGCACGTGGTTGTGGATCGTAGCGGCGTTTACCTCTTTGCTCACCGTATTTTATATGTTTAGGTTGTTGTTCCTTACATTCAAAGGAGCGCCGCGGATGGACGAACACGTGAAAAGTCACCTTCATGAATCACCGCGCACCATGACCATCCCATTGATTGTGCTGGCTGTGTTGTCGGTAGTCGGCGGCTGGGTGAATATTCCCGAGGTGTTAGGCGGTGGACATGCATTCAGCAATTACCTCGCGCCGGTGTTTGCAGATTCGCAGCGGCTGATGGAAGTGCATCACATATCTCATGGCACAGAGTTGACATTGATGGGTGTTATCGTGGCACTCACAGTTATTCTGATAGTGTTTGCCTATCGTGCTTACGTTAGGTTGGGTCAAGTGCCCGAATTGGACGATACGAAACTTGCGGGTGTCGCGCGTCTGCTCAACCGCAAATACTATATCGACGAGATATACGAGGCACTCATTGTTCGCCCGCTTTACCTGTTCTCAACGATAATGTATGAGATCGTTGACCGATCATTGGTTGATCGGGTTGTAAATGGCACGGCTGTATTGGTACGCGGACTTGGTCAGGCGTTTCGCAGAGTGCAAACGGGGAATACCGGATTTTATGTCTTTATGATGGCGGCTGCGGTGCTGCTCCTGATCACGATTAAAATGCTTGTACTGTAATGGCGCTGACGCTGTTGATATTCTGGCCTCTCGCTGCCGCGATCGTTGTGATGGCGCTGAAGACGCGTTATGCTCGCACGTTTGCTTCTTTTGCCGCGATCCTTGAATTGCTGATCAGTCTATGGGTTGTGTTGCAATTCCGTGCAGATGCCTCTACGCAATTTGAGACGAACGTCCCCTGGATTGCCTCGCTTGGCATTCAGTATCACGTCGGACTGGACGGCATCAGTTTGTTGCTCGTGTTGCTGACAACGGGATTGACGCCGTTCATCGTTTGGGCTTCCAATACAGCGCGGTCGCGTTCCTTTTACGCGCTCATGCTTGTCATGGAGATGGCGCTTGTAGGTGTGTTCAGCGCGTTGGATGGGTTTCTTTTCTATGTCTTCTGGGAATTGGCGCTTATCCCCATTTACATCCTGTGTCTGCGCTGGGGTACAGCAAACAGCGGGGCGATAACATTGAAGTTTTTCATTTACACGCTCGCCGGTAGCTTGCTGATGCTTGTGGCGCTCATATATGTATACTTCCACACGCCGGCGCCCCACACGTTTGATATTCAGGCGTTGTACGATGCTGCCCGAGGACTACCTGGCGCGCATCAGCGTTGGATCTTCTGGGCGTTATTTATCGCCTTTGCTATTAAGATGCCCGTGTTTCCATTCCATACATGGCAACCCGATACCTATCAGGCCGCGCCAGCGCAGGGAACAATGCTGTTGTCCGGGATCATGCTCAAGATGGGTGTTTATGGTCTCATTCGCTGGCTTCTTCCCCTTGTACCTCTGGGCGTTCAAGCGGAGGGTACAACTGCGCTGACATTGGCGGTGATAGGCATCGTGTTCGCCTCCTGCATCGCGATCGTGCAGAAGGATTTGAAGAGACTCGTCGCATACTCGTCGATGGCGCACGTGGGATTGATTGCGGCAGGTATACTCACGCTCGATCGTATCGGCATTCAGGGCGCGATGATTCAAATGATCAGCCACGGGATAATTGTAGTGGCGCTGTTTTATGTGATCGATATTATCCAGTCACGCCTGAACACAGAAGACATGACGAGTCTTGGTGCGATTAGACTGGAAGCCCCGGTTTTCGCGACGGTATTCATGATCGTGTTGCTGGGAAGCATCGCGTTGCCGCTTACGAGTGGATTTGTCGGCGAATTCATGCTGATCAATTCGTTGTTCAGGTTCGATACGTGGCTGGGTGTATTTGGCGCGCTTACGATGATACTGGGTGCAGTATATATGCTACGCAGCTACCAGGTCACGGTGCTCGGCGAGAGCCGAGAGGCCGCGGGCTTGTTTGCCGACCTGACGACTCAAGAAAGGCTAGTGTTGTATCCGCTGGTGCTCCTTGTGCTGGTGCTTGGTGTCTTTCCCTCGCCGGTGCTGAAGTTATCGGAAGCGGCGGTCGACTCGATGGTGACGATGCTGCAGCAATACTATACGATGCGATAAGATGATTGCGGTATACATAATTTCCGGACTTGGCATTCTCTCGCTGCTCGCGGAGGTCGCAAACCTGAAGCGGTGGCTTCTTCCTGTGGCTATCGCGGGATTGCTAGCCGCGGTTGGATTGGCAGCGACGGAGTGGAATACGTCGCAGGCGTACTTTCACGATATGCTGCGGTTCGACAACCAGGCCCTGGCGTTCAGCATGATCATCGCACTTGCCGGATTGCTTTGGTTCTTGATGTCGGCCCAGTACGTGCGCGAGCGCACTGATATTAGCGATTACACCGCACTCGTCATGTTTTCCCTGGCAGGGGCGGTGTTTATGGTGTCCTATTACAACATGGTGATGTTGTTCCTGGGCATCGAAATTCTTTCGGTTTCCCTTTATGTGCTCGCGGGCAGTCGCCTGCGTGACATCCTTTCCAGCGAAGCAGCAATAAAGTACCTGATCATGGGCTCCTTCGCTACCGGCTTCCTGTTGCTGGGCATAGCGTTGGTGTATGGAAGTACGGGGTCGTTCCAACTGGACGGCATTGGCGAGGCGATGGCGGCAGGAGGGGGAAGGTTTCCCGTGTATGCGTATGCGGGGATGTTGCTGATGGTTGTGGGACTGGCGTTTAAGTTGTCGGCCGTGCCATTTCACTTCTGGGCGCCCGATGTGTATCAGGGATCTCCGCTGGTGGTGACAGGCTTCATGCTCACAGTGGTGAAGGCCGCTGCTATTGGAGCGTTCTATCGACTTTTCTCGCTCTCGTTTTCAGAGGTGTCTTCGCAGTGGCTGGACGTGGTCCAATGGATAACGATCCTTACGCTCATTGTTGGCAACACCACCGCGGTATGGCAGCAAAACGTAAAGCGGATGTTTGCATATTCCGGGATTGCTCATGCCGGTTACCTTCTCATCGCTGTGGTGGCGCCCGGAACCAACGGTGCTGCTACTATTGGCTATTACGTTGCCGCTTATGTTGTCGCTACGCTCGCCGCGTTTGCTGTACTTCAATGTGTTTCCAATGACGATGATCCTGCGGTGATTCGCAGCTTTAACGGACTCGGCTCGAGGAATCCCTTCCTTGCCTTTGTGATGACGGTGAGTTTATTATCGCTTGCCGGCATTCCGCCACTTGCTGGTTTCTTTGGTAAGTATCTGGTGTTTGTCGGCGCGATAGGAGAGGGTTATATCGGCTTAGTACTGACGGCGGTTGCCGCCTCTCTTATTGGTGTCTACTATTACTTCCAGATCATCATCGCCATGTATTTCCGCCCCGCTGCTGACCCGCCCATCGCCGTTCCGCAAGGGCAGGTTGTGCTGATGATTGTGCTGACCGCGTTGACGTTCGTTTTGGGGTTGGTGATGGAGGCGTTTCTTTGGGAGTGAGAAAGCACCTCCTGAGCGCTGGATGTGAGCCGTGCGTCTCTACATGGTGATCCCACCTACACCGATCACCGATTACCGTATTCCCTCCCTTCCCCACGCGCGCCCCTTATCCCCTAAAGGGGTCCGGCGCGCGTGAACCCAACCAATTATCGATTTACTTGCCAGGAGACGCGCAGGTTGCGCGTCTCTACTATCACGACCACTGATTATGGTCTGGACTATGACAGGGAGATCCCATCCTACACAGGCTATTACCACTAAATACCCCAATCATGGATTCCCTATGTGCGCACCAAGGGTGTGACCGGTCCCTGAGCTTGTCGAAGGGACCATCCAACTCTCACCGTCACGTAAAACGAACCCGGGCCTGAGCTTATCGAAGGTCTGATAGGCACACATAATAATTCTGATCTGGATTTCCGGAGACGCAGGGGCCTTGCGTCTCTACATCGTGATCCCACCTACACCGATCACCGATTACCTTCCGGTAATATAATGCTCGAGATGCTCAATAATGTATCTCTGCTCGTCAATAATAAACCTCACAACATCGCCGATCGAAATGACTCCTACAATCTTATCGCCTTCCATAACAGGAAGGTGGCGTATGTATTTGTTCGTCATGAGTGCCATGCACTCTTCGATGGAAGTGTCCGGAGTAACTGTGATGGGATTGGGCGTCATGAGTTCGCTGACTGGTATCTCGCGTGATGTTTTTCCCTTGAGGATTACCTTCCGGGCGTAATCACGTTCCGTAAAAATTCCCACGAGCGTGTCCTGATCCACCACCAGCAGCCCGCCAACATTCATATCGCGCATCACCTCCAGCGCATTGAACGCTGTTACCGAAGGAGGAACCGACACGACCGCATGCCCCTTTTCCTCAAGGATATTTCGCACCCATCCCATGATATTCAAATTTGCGTGAGTTCTTAAAATAACGATTTCAAACGTTTTCTGCAAATGGGATGTGTTGAAGTGTGCATGTGTTGAGACGCAAGGTAGTTGCCCCGCGTCGGGCCCCCAACTGCCTACTGCCTACTGTAAGGTGTGATATACCGCCTGCACATCATCATCTCCCTCCAGCGCCTCAATCAACTTGAGCACATCATCCTGCTGGTCTTCGGGAAGGGCGGTGGTGGTGTTGGGAATGTATTGCAGTTCGGAACTGCGTGCGTCGAGGCCGCGGGCTTCGATGAATTTCTGGAAATTGCCGAAGTCGGTGAACTTGGTGTAAACGGTGATGACGTCCTCGTCTACTTCGATGTCTTCAGCGCCGGCGTCGATGAGATCAAGTTCAAGCTCTTCGAGGTTCAGCTTGTCGGGATCGAATTTGAAAACGCCCTTGCGTTCAAACAGAAAGGTAACGGATCCTGAAGTACCCAACGAGCCGCCGTTCTTTGAGAAATGGAGGCGAACGTTTGCCACCGTCCGGGTGGGATTGTCCGTCGCGCACTCCACAATAACCGGCACCCCATGGGGTGCATATCCTTCGTATACTACTTCCTGGTAATCCTTTTCCTCCTTGGACGAGGCCCGCTTGATGGCCGCCTCAATGCGATCCTTGGGCATGTTCGCGCCCTTGGCGTTCTGGATGGCCAGCCTAAGCTTCGGGTTGTAGTCCGGGTTGGGGCCGCCCTGCTTGACGGCTATTGAAATTTCCTTTCCAATGCGGGTAAACGCCTTTGCCATCCGGTCAAAGCGCGCAAACATTTTATGCTTCCGTTTCTCGAATATCCTGCCCATGACAATTCTTTGCGGGTTGGGCGCTAAAATTAAAACTCTGAGGGTTTTGACCCAACGACCGCTCCCCATTTTGCCTCCCTAATAACCGTTAGGCTAGCGTGCATATTCTTGCACGGAGCCTGCTCAAGGATGTAAGATATTTATTAAATTTGTCGGTCTATCAGTTGGTCCGAATGCGAAAACTCTACTTTTGCCCGCTATTCACCGGCATACTGTTTTTTTTGTCGGGTAATATTTTACCCGCACAACCACCAGAAATTACCGACCAGAATACGACGCCTGAGATCCTTGAAGACACCTTCGTTGATCTCGACATCAATCACCTTGAAGTAACAGATGAAGACCCCGGCTTCCCAATCGGGTTCACACTTAATGTTGTAGATACTGGCGATCCAAACTACACATTCACAGGCACACGCGTAACACCTGCGGAGAATTTCAACGGGACACTGACCGTGCAGGTGACGGTGACGGACCCCGACGGTGAAACGTCGAGCCCGTTTGGATACGAGGTCCTGGTGACGGCAGTGAATGATCCTCCGGTAGTTGTTGGATGGGACGGCACAGTGGATCTGACCGTCGAAGAGGAAGAAACGCTCACCATCAACGCAGAAGATCTCATCATTACGGATGTGGACGGCGACGCGACGTTCACCGTCACCATACAGGATGGCGCTAACTATTCTGCGTCAGGAAACGCGCTGACACCGGATGCCGACTACTTCGGCACCCTGGATGTCAGCCTGACGGTCAACGATGGTACCTCAGATAGCGAAGCGTTTTTATTTCAGGTCGACGTAACCCCCGTCAACGACCCGCCCACGATGAATGACGTCCCATCGCTGACATTGAACGCCGGAACGACTGACGAGGTACTCCTGACTGGACTGTTCAGCGGGGCAGACAATGAAGGAGACCCGCTTGTTGTAACCGTTGAAAGCAACACGAATCCGGATCTTTTCAATAGTATCACCATTGACTATCAATCTCCGGACCCCACCGGCCAAATCATATTTGAAGCGAAGCCGGGTGTGTCCGGATCTTCGAATTTCATCGTTCGCCTTTCGGATGGTCAGGCATTCGTTGAGGACGACTTCACAGTAACGGTCCAGCACATAAATGCATCGCCAACTCTTGACGGGATTGGTGATGTAGTTATAAATGAAGACGTGGCGGAACAGGTGGTGATGTTAACCGGTATCACACCTGGAGCCGGGGAGAGCGGTACGCAGACCGTCACCATTGAGGCAGTATCCAGTGTGCCGTCGGTTATCCCGAACCCAACCATCACCCACGATGGAAGTTCGACTACCGCTGAGCTGCGCTATCAACCCCTTCCCAACCAGTTTACCACGGGTGGTCCGCCGGTAACCATAACGGTGACGGTCAGGGACAGCGAAGATCCCTCACTGGTGGTGGCGGAGTCGTTCGCCGTTACAGTCAACAACGTCAACGATCCGCCCACGCTGAACAACATTTCAGATCTCCAACTCTCGGAGAATGGACCAGCCGAAAGTGTAACGCTGAGCGGTATTACCACCGGCGCGGAAAACGAGCTTGATATTCTCGATGTCTCGATAGTGCAAAATGACAATCCGTCGCTGTTCAGCTCGGTGGATATAGATTACACGTCGCCCAATTCCAGTGGCACAATCACCTTCACGCCGGAAACGAACATGTCAGGCGAAGCTAACATAACCGTACGGGTTTCTGATGGTGAGGCTTCTGTTGAAGATGATTTCAAGGTGGTTGTGACAGATCAAAATGCGGCTCCCTTCCTTGATCCCATTTCCTCCGCCTCAATTGATGAAGACGCTGATGAGCAAGAGGTGCAACTTACCGGCATCACACCCGGACCGGGAGAGGAGGCCAGCCAGATTGTGACAGTAGAAGCTGAGTCAAGTCTGCCGTCGATTATTCCCGCGCCTTCAATAACTTATTCAGGTGGCTCGTCGGGATTTCTCCGCTATCAGCCTCTTCCGAATCAGTTTACATCGGGAGGTCCGCCCGCTGTCATCACGGTACGGCTGAGAGACAATGGCGTTCCCGCCGTTGAGTTCACCCGATCGTTTGACGTCGTTGTCAACAGTGTTAACGATCCCCCCGTCATCGACGGCGTGATGAACATGGGTTTGCAGATTGACGAGGAGACCACGCATACGATCGATGTTGCAGAGTTCAGCATCACTGATCCTGACGATGCATCATTTACGATACTTGTTGCTCCCGGTGCAAACTATACCGCCGCGGGTGCAAGCATTACACCGAACAAGGACTACTTTGGTCCTTTGACGGCGATGGTGTCTGTCAGCGATGGGGAAGACAGCAGTACTCCTGTCCCATACACACTGAACGTGCGTAATGTCAATGATCCGCCGACGATCAGTGCTATTACCGGTATTCACCTGGCGTCAGGTGAGACGGGCAACGTGGCGCTGTCTGGCATCACTACGGGAGCGCCCAATGAAACCGACGTACTCTCGGTTTCGGTCGTGGACAATACCGGACTTTTCTCCAGTATTGACGTCGACTACACTTCACCACAACCTACCGGCAGTATCGCATTTACCGCCGCAAATAACGCTTTTGGTACAGGGAACGTCATTGTCCGCGTCTCGGATGGCGAAGACTTCGTGGACCAACCGGTTGCGATGTCAGTTGAAAATGTAAATGCAACCCCTTTTATCGATGACATTCCAGATCAGGAGATTGACGAAGATGCAGATGCGCAGGTCATCAACCTCTCGAATATCAGCGCTGGTGCCGGAGAGGAGGGACAACCGGTCACGGTGACGGCGGTTTCAAGTAATACTACGATTATTCCTAATCCGATCATCAGCCATAACGGCACATCTGCCACTGGCACACTAACCTTTCAACCTGCAGCGAACCAGTATACGACCGGAACGCCGGTGACGATAACTGTCACGGTGACTGATACCGAAGATCCGCCTTTGAGCTACAGTGTATCTTTCGATGTCACTGTAAATGCCGTTAACGACTTTCCCGAACTGGATGCACTTCCTAATATCAGTATTGACGAGGATTCCGGTCCTCAAACCGTGAACCTTTCTGGTATCTCGCCAGGGCCTGAGGAAGGTAGCCAGAGTGTCACCATAACGGCCACGTCCAATAATCCGACGCTGATACCCAATCCCACTGTCAACTATTCAGGAGGAGCAAATGGATCGATTTCATTCACGCCTGCAGCAGATCGTTCAGGCGCGGCTCAGATTACTGTCACAGTTACTGACAACGGGTCGCCACAGCGAGAGGTGAGCCGGACATTCACCGTGACCGTGAACGAAGTCAACGATCTGCCTACGATTAATCCCATCGACGACGTATCGGTTCCTGAGAATTCCCTGCTGGTGCCCGTAAATTTCTCTGGCATAACGGACGGTTCTCCCAATGAGACCCAGATAACGACGGTGAATGTTCAGTGGACTAACCCCTCGTTATTCCTCGCCGTTCTACCTGTCTATATACCGGGTTCACCTTCCGGAACAATCAATATTACTCCTAACCTGAATACTTCCGGCTCTTCCACGTTTACGGTGACGGTTAGCGACGGCGTCGACGAAATCACAGAGACGTTTGTTTTCACAGTCACTAGCGTCAATGATCCCCCTTCCTTCACACCCATCGAAGGCCCGATTGAAGTAAATGAAGATGCCGGACCCCAGAATATCACCATCGAAAATGTTTCTCCGGGACCGGGTGAGACACAGAATATCACGTTTACCGCTGTGTCGTCAAACCCAGCGATCATACCTAACCCTTCCGTGAGCTACACGCAGGGACAACCGACAGCGACTTTGACATTTGAACCGGTCGCAAACCAATCGGGCAGCGTTACCATCGCACTCACCGCTGTTGATGAGGATGGGGAGGATTTCACCGATGACTTCACAATCAATGTGTCGCCAGTGAACGACGCACCCACCATCACTAACCCGGGAACAATCAATATCCAGGAAGACGCTGCCCTGCAAGGCTTCCCGCTTACAGGAATTTCTGCCGGACCATTAGAAACACAGGGCATACAGGTGTCGGTGTCGGCAGCGAATCCGGAGTATTTTACAACATTGGAAGTAGCCTACACGTCTCCTAATGCGACAGGCACTCTCAACATACAGCCGGCACCCAATCAAACAGGTTCAACACTGGTAACCATTACGGTGACGGATAATGGTCCAACTGGCTCACCTCACGTGAACACAACGCAGGTCATGTTCACGGTAAACATCAATCCGGTAAACGACCCGCCCACCATTGTGGATCAGGATGAGGTTCACGTCAACGAAGACACGAACTTCACCATACTCGTGGATCACCTCGTTATCGAAGACCCGGATAACACGACAGGCTTTACGATTACAACACAGGCTGGCGCCAACTACACACGCAGTGGTCCTGGTGGTACAATCATCACGCCGGCATCGAATTATTACGGTACCCTGTCGATCCCACTCACCGTAAGCGATGGCGCAGGTGGCACGAGTGCAGTATTCAACTTTCAGCTTATAGTTGATCCGGTGAACGATCCGCCGACCATTGTCAATCAGGTGCCCATCGAGATCGACGAGGAGGAATCTATTGAACTTACAGTAGAACACCTCCAGATCTCGGATCCCGATCCTGAGGATGTGTATCCTGACGACTTCACCCTGATTGTTGTCGCTGGCCCGAATTATTCCGTAACGCAAACGACAGTAACACCCGCGCCCAACTTCACGGGCTTGTTGCAGATACCGGTGTTTGTCTCAGATGGTACTGCAACCAGTGGCATGTTTACGCTGGACATTAATGTCAAGCCGCTGAATGATCCGCCTATGATTACGGGGCAAGCTATTGCACTCAGCATCGCCGAAGACCAATCCGTGGTACTTGCCCTTAACCAGCTCAATGTAACCGACCCGGATACACCGGCAGGTAACCTGCAACTCATTGTCCAGCCCGGACCAAACTACACGTTCAGCGGCCTGACGGTGACGCCAAATGCCAACTACAACGGCGCGCTTCACGTAAACGTCGTGGTGTTTGATGGCGAGGCCAACAGCGCGCAGTTCCCTATGCTGGTTACGGTAACGCCAGTGAATGACCCGCCGGTGATTGAAGATCAAAACGTAGTAACGACAACGGAAGATGTGCCCATCACGCTATCGCTCGCAGATCTCATAGTCGTGGATCCGGATGACGATGACCCGTACCCGGATGCGTTTACATTGTTTGCGTTCCCCGGTGCCAACTACACATTGGATGGACTTACTGTAACGCCGGCGCTGGACTACGTAGGAGAACTGACAGTCCCTGTCGAAGTGAGCGATGGTACTGCAAGAAGCAACAGGTTTAACCTGAAGATTCAGGTCACGGATGAAAATGACATTCCAATAATTGTAAGACAGATCGATCCGCCGCTGCAAACAGAGGAAGATACGCCTGTAACCATCGAGCTTGCGTACCTGGAGGTAACCGATACCGACAATACGTATCCCGACGACTTTACGCTTATAATCCAGTCAGGTGCGAATTACACATATTCGGGAGCTACCGTTACACCCGCGCCTGACTATACAGGTCCGCTCACGGTAACAGTGCGTGTGAACGATGGACAAAACAACAGTCAGGCCTTCCCATTCCAAATCTTAGTAATAGGCGACAACGATCCTCCGACGATCACGGGTCAGAAGACTTTGAGTGTTGCCGAAGACGGAGCGCTCGAAATCAAGCTTACGGATCTCACGGTCACGGACCCTGACGAGGAAGATGTATATCCAGACGATTTCACGCTGACCGTACTACCTGGTACTAACTATACCGTCGAGAATACGACCATCCGACCGGCCGCCAACTATTTCGGACCTCTGACAGTGCCGGTGCGTGTAAACGACGGTTTCAATGACAGCGCGCCTTACAACCTCGTCGTTACCGTCACGCCGGTTAACGATCCACCATCCATCGGGCCGATTGATGACGTAGTCATTGCGGAAAATACCCAGAATTTTCCTGTTCAGATTGCAGGGATTTCTCCCGGACCACTGGAGACGCAAAACCTGAGCATCACGGCTACGTCGTCAAACGAAGGATTGCTGCCTTCTCCGACGTTCAGTCCACCGTACAACGGAACAAGCGCAACGGCAACTATTTTACTGAACCCTACACCAAACAGGACCGGTACGGTGACAGTAACGATCAGGGTGATCGACGAGGGACTGCTTGAATTCACGAGGACGTTCACCGTAACCATCGAAGACATTAACGCCGCACCGACGCTCGATCCGATTGCGGTCGATCCGATTCCAGAGGATTCGCCTGCCCAGACGATACAACTGACAGGCATTACTGCAGGTCCCGGTGAAAACCAAACCCTGACCGTCACGGCGGTGGCGGATAAACCAGAGTTATTCCAGACGTTCACATTGGCCTACACCAGTCCACAGCCAACGGGCACGCTAACAGTACAACCTATGCCCAACGTTTACGGCGATGTGGTGATCACGGTGACGGTGACAGACAATGGAAGCAATGAGCCGCCACACGAGAACTCCATAACCCGGCAGTTTACGCTCCAGATCACACCGGTACCGGATGCGCCGATGTTTATTTCGGAGCCCATAGAGCTTGCGCTAGTCGGGGAGGCTTATGAATACAATGTCGACGTGGCTGACTCCGATCCTGGTGCCGTTCTTACCCTTGAGCTTGTGCAGGCGCCCGCGTGGCTTTCACTCACCCAGGTGAGCAACGGAAAGGCAACACTTTCCGGAACGCCCCCTCCGGGCTCGGCGGGTTCCGAACTGATTAGCATCAAGGCGACGGATGAAACCGACCAGGAAACCTTCCAGAATTTCACGCTGAATGTGGATACTCGCCCGGTGCTGAGCGACTTCCTCATCACCGCGGAGGAGGATGTGCCTAAACTGATCGAAAAGATTCGGTTTGACGCGGCATTCACAGATGCGGACAATGAATTCCTCATGTCGGTGAGGATCGAGCGCCTTCCCCCCAACGGGCAGCTGTTCGTTGGCAGCCAGGCCATCAACGAAGGACAGGTCATAAGCGTCAGCGAACTGGCTAATCTTAGCTATCGGGGGCTTCAGGACTATAACGGAAGAGACACGATCTACTGGAATGCCTCCGACGGACGAGCGTACGCGGCTGTCCCGGCGAGGATTTTTGTAAACATTGTGCCGGTTAACGACCCCCCTGTTATTGTCAATTTGGAAACCGTGACCCTCACAGTTAACGCTGGAGAGGGCCCTGTTCAAATCAGTACGGAATTTGAGGTAATAGACGTTGACAACGAATTACTGACAGGGGCGGAAATAGGGTTTAGGAGACAGAATTTCGTTGCTGAGGACGACCTGCTCATATTCGAGAACACACCAAAAATCACCGGAACCTATGAGCGGGAGTCGGGTATCCTCACCCTTACGGGAACGGCGACTATCGCTGAATACAATGCAGCGATCCGGTCCATACGGTACGACAACGTATCGTCCGTCTTTTCGTCGGAAGAAGTGACAAAGACCATATCGTATACTGTATCGGATGGTTCGGCACTCAGCACGACGCGTGACCGGGAGCTCCGGCTCATCGACACGTTTGAGGAATTGGTGATACCGAACGCATTTACACCAGGCGATGGCAGTGGTCCCAATGACCTTTGGTTGATCACAAACCTGGAGCGCCACGTCGGTGCAAGTGTAAGAGTATACACAATTATGGGGCAGGTTGTCTACGAATCGGATGGCGTGTACCAGGGATGGGACGGCACCTACAAGGGTGAGTTACTTCCTGCGGACACGTATTACTACACCATCGATTTAAACCTTCCCTTCAGGAAGAAAGTCTATAAAGGAGCCGTAACCCTGCTGCGATGAGGAATTTTACGTTGACGGGATTATTCGTATTGCTGACAGCCGGGATTCTGGAGGCACAGATGCTTCCAAACAGCAGTCAGAGCTTCCAACTGGCGCCGGCGTTTAACCCGGCATTCACGGGTGTAGAACCTTTCACAAGCGTGAAGGTGGGCTATCGCAGCCAGTGGGCCTCTTTCCCGGGCGCACCACAGTTTCTCAATCTCGTGGCGACGCACCGCGTAAACCAACCCGCCGACGTAATGCACAACGCCTTGCGTTCGGGCGCTCCCGTTTCGGTGGATGAGATTCCGAGGGGCAAGCGCATTGTGCACGGTGTCGGCGCTAACCTGCTGCACATTTCCAACGGCGCGCAGGGTATTATTGAAAACCTGGAAGCCGGCCTTAGCTATGCGATGCACTATCCTTTAAACTCCGGATACTTCCTCTCACTGGGTGTGGGTTTGAACTACGGAACAATGCGGATTCGCTGGGACAAGATCGAACTTAGGGATCCGGAAGATCCGTTCCTGGCAAACAACAATTCCAACTTCCGCAACATCAATGTACGTACGGGGCTGATGCTGTACTCCCCCCGCTTTTACGTTCACGCTGGCTATCTGCAGGTGTACTCCGATACGGAAACCGGCGACCTCACCCGCGTAGGGTATAGGTATAAGGCTTCGGCCGGGGGAGGCGTTCGCTTCGCGCTCAGTCCGCTAGTGGAATTACGGCCGGCAGTTATGGCGGTAATGGACGAGTTCGACAACATTGATATGGATTACTCGTTGAAAATGTACTACGAGGACAGAGCCTGGGGTGGCCTGTCGTACCGCGACAACGGCTTTGCGGCTATAATCCTGGGCTTCGAGTTCAACGCGCTGGTAGGAGTTTCCTATTCCTACGAGATTTCTACGGGAGATTTGCAGGGGTTCAATAGCGGTAGCAATGAAGTCGTCGTGGGACTGAAACTTGCCAATTATAAGAAATTGAATCCTTACACATGGTAAGTATGGTGCGGTCGATAGTAGTAGTATTTGTATTGTTTTTTTCACTGTCAGCAAGGGGCCAGCTGTACGAATTTGATAGCCCCGAACCGCTTCCCTTCAATGTGAACAGCGACGCCCAGGAGGCGATGCCACTGCTGTCTCACGATGGCAAAAGGTTGTATTTCGCGAGGGCGCTTTACGAATTGAATGTGGGAGGACGTTATGCGGGTCACGACATCTGGGAATCGGAAAGGACGAGTTCGGGATGGACGCGGGCGAGCAACACCGATCTGCGGTTTAACACGAAAGCCAACGAGGCCGTTATCGGTGTTGGCCGGGATGGCAATACGTTGTACCTGATGCGGACGATGCCTGACCGAAAGGTCAGTGGCGTTTATGTCTCGCGTCGAAGCCGCGGCGTCTGGTCTGAGCCGGAGCTGATACCCATCGAGGGGTTAGAGTCTCAGCAGTCACTGGGCTTCTACATGCACCCCGATGGTGATGTACTGCTGATCTCCATGCGTGCATCCGATTCGCACGGACAGGAGGACTTGTATATCAGCTTGAAGTCGAGTTACGGTACGTGGTCAAAGGCGAAGAACCTCGGCACCACCATTAACACAAGCGGGTTTGAGATCTCGCCGTTCCTTTCGGACGACAAACGGAGCCTGTATTTCTCAAGCAACGGGCATCAGGGGCAGGGTGATGCTGACATCTTTGTCTCCTACCGGTTGTACGACTCGTGGGAGACGTGGACTGTACCCCGGAACCTGGGGGAAAAGATCAACTCGCCCAAGTTCGACGCATACTTTGCTATGTACGGCGACACGCTGGCCTTCTTTACGAGTACCCGAAACGGTCGGTTCGCAGATATTTATTCCACCAGGGTGAGGGAGCCGGCGCTCCAACGCGACGTGATTCCGCTGGCCGAGGAGGAAATTGACTCCCTGATCGGGTCGAATGTGGCCCGAAAGGTCGAATTCAGCGAGCGCAGCACCTCGCTGAGCGCCAACCAGCGCGAGTTGTTGTGGTACATCGCCACGAAACTCATCAGTCAGAAAGACGTACGTATTATGCTGGTGCCAAGTAGCGAGGACGATGCAGAGATTACGAACAATCGTTTGAACTCGATTATCGCCCAGCTGGCAGGGGCGGGGATCGAGGGATCGAGAATACGAAAGACAGAAGACCCTACCAAGCAGTACGCACGGCTGAACCACAACCCCGACCGTGGGGAAGTTCATCTCGTGTTGATTCGTTAGGAAGGCCGTTGTGAGCACGGAGCGCAATTGGCGGGCTTCTTGTGGGTTACGTTTCCGCTCTTTGGAGCATTAAGCACTACGAGCTGGTGTCGATAGAGGGGAACGGTGCTTGATTTGACAGTAAAAAATTAACACTAAATGTACGGTCGCGACGACGAATTTTACGTTTAATAAGATCGTCGGCAGCGGCTGAAAGAATTACCTCCTAAACGACAAGGGTCAGATGGGCTTGAAATCGGCAGTTAAGGCTCTTTGGAGAAGAAGATGGTTGCTGGTATTGGTACCGCTGGCAACGATGCTTGTTGTGTTCGCTGTACGGCTGTTCGGCGACTGGAAGTATACCTCTACTGCTCAGATTGCAACCGGGATCACAACGAACCGGAAACTGGCCAACGCTGAAGACAGACTTTCTCCGGAAGAGTTGGACATTGAGTTCAACAACCTCATCACACTTATTAAGTCTCCTCAAATCATCAGCCAGGTATCCTACCTGCTGATGCAACACGATATTCCTACGTCGGCCATAACGTTCCGCCATCCATCAGCACGGGAAATATCTGATCAGGTCGGCATTAACCTCCTGGCTTACGAAGACGATTTCCGTCGTATCCTCGATAAGAAGATTGAAACACGCACGTTCCTCGATGCTTCTGCTTCGGAAGACGAACGGTTGCTGCAGGAACTCATTGTTGTGTTCGGATATGACAACAAATCGATACTGGACAACCTTTACGTCGCGCGCATAGGCAATACGGATTATGTGGAGTTGAAGTTCACGTCGGAAAATCCCGACTTGTCTGCGATGGTTGTCAATGAAATATGCAAGGAGCTCGTACGCTATTACGCAGGGGTTCAGCCCGCACAGTCGAACGTATCGCTCGAAGCATTGGCGGAAGCAGTGGTGCAGCGGAAGAGCGAACTCGACGAGAAACTTCTTCGCCTGCAGGAATTCCGTTCCCAAAACGACTTGATCAACTCTGATGTCGAAAGCATCTCGCGACTGAATCAAATCAGTTCTATTGAAAGTCAGATTGAAAGCGAACGTCAGAAGCAACGCACGCTCGAACTGAACCTGGCCAGTCTCGATGTACGCGTTCAGGATGGAGAAGCTGGTGCGGCTGGTCGCCTCAATGACGAGGTGGTTCGAACACGTCAACGGATAACGTCCTTCAACGAGCGCTACGTCAGGGGAGGGCAGACCGATCAGAAATTGCTCGATAGCATTACTGCACTTCGGTCCCGCCTGGATGAACTGTTGCGGAGAATGGAACAGGCTCCAAAGTATTCGCCTGCTGAACTTCGTGAACTTCGCGAGCGCCGCGACCAGGTTGCCCTCGATCTCCAGGTTACACGCGAGAACATTGCGTCGTTGACACGAAAGCTGAACAGCCTTAAGACCGGTATTGTAAATCTGGCCGACCGCGAAGCGACACGCAAGTTGCTCGAGGAGGAACTGGAACTGGCGCGTGAACAATACCTGCTGGCTGAAAATCGATTTGCCGAAGCCAAGCAAAAGGTGAACGCCAGTTCGCTCGCAATTAGCCAGGTAATGTACGGTGAGCCTGCGCCACGTCCGCACATCCGTGACGCCGTCCTTCTCGTGGGCGGCAGCGGCGTTTTGAGCTTCATCCTGTGTGCGTTGTTTGTGTTGATCAGAGAATTTGGCGATCCGAGGATACGTACTGCGGCACGACTCAAATCCGTTACGCGTATCCCTACCGTTGGAATTATTCCTGAACTGCCTAAGACCGTTCGCAATCCTTCCTGGAATTTCTTCCTCGACGCGCAGTCGCCCGAGCTGGCTCGTCTCAATGACTTCCTGAGAAAGCTGCGGTTCAACATCGAGAGCACGAATGCCCGCGTGATTTTGGTCACCAGTACGAAGAAGGGGCAGGGCAAAACTTTCATCGTGATGGCGCTGGCCTATGCCTTCGGACTTGCGCGTAAGCGCACACTGGTCATCGATACGAACCTTCGTCACAACAGCCTGACACGTGCGCTCACGGCGCGTGTGCATTTGCGTCAGTCGATAGAGCAGTACAATAATTCAGTGCGTCAGCTTACGGCCGGAAATGCCGTCGATACACCTCAATCCGGTGGTGGCAGTCTGATATCAACGACCTACAACGAGTTTGTTGACGTGATTGGCAACAAGACGAGTCACCTTTCACCTTCAGAGGTGATACCTGTAGACGATTTCCGCACGCTGCTGAAATGGCTGCGTAACCGTTATGATTATATTATCCTTGAAGGATCCAGTCTGAACGATTACAGCGATTCACGTGAGCTTGCTCACTTCGCTGATCTTGTCATTCCTGTCTTTTCTGCTGACTCGGCCATCACCGACGAAGACCGCGAATCCCTCCACTTCCTCAGAGCGCTCAATGGGCAACTTGGGCCTGCTATTCTCAATCGTGTGAGGGCTGAAGAGCGCAGCATGGCTGCGGCGCTCTAATGTCGACCGTGCGTTATCCCGGGGGTCCTTCGCCCTTCGGGCTCAGGATGACAGGTGCTTCTATTTATTGTAACTTGCCCCGTCATGCTCCTCAACAACCGCCATATTTCCCTTCCTTCAATCCTCACCAACCAGGTTGAGCCATTGGACAAGTTTGAAGCGGCGGTGTTTGAGTGGATTAGAGAATGGCATAGCAACGCCAACGACTTTGTCTTTCACAC
>Ga0207873_1001244_pt1 | contig 25307 bp, 20 predicted proteins | sample BGWIniCompost_FD_187373 | JGI IMG/M metagenome (GOLD analysis project Ga0207873, IMG submission 187373) | Cellulose adapted compost microbial communities from Newby Island Compost Facility, Milpitas, CA, USA - BGW Initial Compost (SPAdes)... ...
GGCCGGAGGCCGAGGCCTTCCTGCGCGCCATCAGCTGGGGCGCACCCGGCCTGGCCCTGTACTTCTGCATGCGCAACCTCAGCGAGGGCGTGGCCTGGACCCTGCCCTCGATGATCGCCGGCCTCAGCGGCCTGGCCTTGCTGGTGCCGCTGGGCTGGCTGCTGATGTTCCGCGCCGGCCTGGGTGCGGCCGGCCTGGGTTACGCGGTCGCCACCGTGTTCAGCCTGCAGGCCGCCGGCCTGGCCACCTACCTGTGGCGGGCGCCGCGCTTTGCCGACCTGGGCCTGTTCGAGCGCTTCGACTGGCCGCGCTGGCCGCCGATCCGCGACCTGCTGGCCCTGGGCCTGCCCATGGGCGTGTCGGTGTTCATGGAGGGCAGCCTGTTCGTGGCCACGGCCCTGATCATCGGCACCCTGGGCACGACGCCGATGGCGGCGCACCAGGTCGCCATCCTGGCGGCTTCGCTGTGCTACATGGTGCCGCTGGGGGTGGCCATGGCGACCACGGTGCGGGTCGGCCACGCGGTCGGCGCCGGCGATCCCTCCGGCGTGCGCTGGTCGGCCGCGGCCGGCTATTCCCTGGCCATGCTGGCGCAGACCCTGTCGGCCATCCTGCTGCTGCTCGGCGGCGCCTGGCTGGCCGGGCTGGTCTCCACCGACCCGGCGGTGGTGTCGCTGGCGGCCCTGCTGATGGCCTACGCGGCGGTGTTCCAGTACCCCGACGGCTTCCAGGCCCTGTCGGCCGGCGCCCTGCGCGGCCTCAAGGACACCCGCGTACCCATGGTCATCACCGTGCTGGCCTACTGGGGCCTGGGCCTGCCCCTGGGCGCCTGGCTGGGCCTGAGCCGGGGCCAGGGCGCGCCGGGATTGTGGACCGGCCTGATCGTCGGCCTGTCGGCCGCGGCCCTGCTGCTGGGCCTGCGCTTCTGGCGCATGGCCTGGCGGCCCCTGCGGCCGCCCGCGTGACCTGAGGGCCATTCGCCGCGCCGTCGGCTTCGGTATGCTGGACCCGGCATTTTTTCCGGAGTCCTCGCGATGGCACAGGCCAAACCCGGCCCGATCCGCAGCCTGCTGGTCGGCACCTGGAACCTCATCAATTTCACCCGGCGGCTGGTGTTCAACCTGATCTTCCTGCTGCTGCTGGCGATGCTGCTGGTGTTCATGTTCTCCAGCTCCGGCGTCAAGCCCATCGCCGACCGCTCGGCCCTGGTGCTGGACCTCAACGCCGCCCTGGTCGAGCAGTACGGCGCGCATCCGGTGGACCGGGTGATCAACCAGGCTACCGGCCAGGCCCGTCCCGAGGTGCAGCTGCGCGACGTGCTGGCGGCGATCGAGGCGGCCAGGGACGACAAGCGCATCGAGCGCATCGTGCTGAACCTGGATGGCTTCAGCGCCGCCGGCTATGCCGCCATCCGCGACGTCGCCGCCGCCCTGCGCGAGTTCCGCGCCAGCGGCAAGCAGGTGGTGGTCTGGGGCTCGGAGATGGACCAGAAGCAGTACTACCTGGCGGCCCAGGCCGACGAGGTTTACCTGGATCCGATGGGCATGGTCTTCCTGGAAGGCCTGGCCCGCTACCGCCTGTACTACCGCGAAGGCCTGCAGGACAAGCTGGGCGTGGACGTGCACCTGTTCAAGGTGGGCGAGTACAAGTCCGCCGCCGAGCCCTACGTGCTCGACGCCTCCTCGCCGGAGGCGCGCGAGGCCGACCTGTTCTGGATGAACGACATCTGGCAGCGCTTCCTGGCCGACATCGCCGCGGCGCGCAAGCTCGATCCGGAGCAGCTGCGCGGCCTGGTCGAGGACCTGCCGGCGCGCGTCCAGGCCGCCAATGGCGACATGGCCAAGCTGGCGCTGGAGGCCGGCCTGGTCGACGGCCTCATGACCGCCGCCGAGTTCGAGCAGATGATGATCGAGCGCGGCGCCAGGGATGAGGAGGAGAACACTTACCGGCAGGTGGCGCTGCGTCCCTACCTGGCCCAGCAGGCCGCGAAGAACCTGATGGATCCGCGCCCGCAGGTGGCGGTGGTGGTGGCCCAGGGCGAGATCACCTACGGCCAGCAGGCGCCGGGCACCATCGGTGGCGATTCCACTTCGGCCCTGCTGCGCCAGGCCCGTGAGGACGAGAAGGTGAAGGCGGTGGTGCTGCGGGTGGATTCGCCCGGTGGCGCCGTTTATCCCTCCGAGCAGATCCGCCGCGAGGTCGAGCTGACCAAGGCCGCCGGCAAGCCGGTGATCGTCTCCATGGGCAACGTTGCCGCCTCCGGCGGCTACTGGATCTCGATGAACGCCGACAAGATCTACGCCGACGAGAACACCATCACCGGCTCGATCGGCATCTTCGGCCTGTGGATGAGCGTGCCGCGGGTGATGGACAAGCTCGGCATCCATTCCGACGGCGTCGGCACCACGCCGCTGGCGGGCGCCTTCGATCCGACCCGGCCGCTGGATCCGAACGTCGGCACCATCATCCAGTCGATCATCGACAAGGGTTACCGCGAGTTCACCGGCAAGGTGGCGGCGGCGCGCGGCAGCACGCCCGAGCAGATCGACGTGCACGCCCGTGGCCGCGTCTGGACCGGCGCCCAGGCCAAGGAGCGTGGGCTGGTGGACGAGCTGGGCGGCCTCGAGGCGGCCCTGGCCGAGGCGGCCCGTCGCGTCAACCTGGAGGAAGGCAAGTACGGCGTGACCTATGTCGAGCGGCCGCTGTCGCCGGTCGAACAGCTCATCGTCAACATGGGCGGCAGCGCCCGCGGCCAGATGGTGCTGCGCATGCTGTCGCCGACCATGCCGATGATGCTGGACCGGCAGACCCTGCAGCGCATCGAGCGCGGCCTGGCCTGGCTGGACCGCGAGGGCCGCACGCCCTTCCAGGCGGTCGCCCACTGCTTCTGCGACTACTGATGGACCGCGCGCGCTGGCGCCTGGACGGACAGGTGGCGCTGGTGACCGGCGCCAGCGCCGGCATCGGCCGCGCCATCGTCGCCGAGCTGGCCGGCCTGGGCGCCGACGTGCTGATGGTGGCGCGTGACGAGGACGCGCTGGAGCAGGCCCGGCAGGAGCTGGAGGACGAGTTCCCCGAGGTCGAGCTGCGCAGCCTGTCCGCCGATGTCTCCGATCCGGAGCAGCGCCGCGAGGTGATGGACTGGATCGAGGACCTCGGCACCGGCCTGCAGGTGCTGGTGAACAACGCCGGCACCAACACCAGCCGCGCGGCGATGGACTACGACGAGGACGAGTGGCGGCAGATCTTCGAGACCAACCTGTTCTCGGCCTGGGAGCTCAGCCGCTACGCCTATCCGCTGCTCTGCCAGCACGCCAGCTCCAGCATCGTCAACGTCGGCTCGGTGTCCGGGCTCACCCACGTGCGCACCGGCGCGCCCTACGGCATGTCCAAGGCGGCGCTGCACCAGCTGACCAGGAACCTGGCCTGCGAATGGGCCGAGGACGGCGTGCGGGTGAACGCGGTCGCGCCCTGGTACATCCGCACCCGCCGCACGTCGGCCAAGCTGGCCGATCCCGATTACCTCGACGAGGTGCTGGACCGCACGCCGATGGGCCGCGTGGGCGAACCGGAGGAGGTGGCGGCGGCGGTCGCCTTCCTTTGCCTGCCGGCGGCCAGCTACATCACCGGCGAATGCATCGGCGTGGACGGCGGTTTCCTGCGCTACGGCTTCTGAGCCGCGTTCAGCGGCAGCTTTCGTTGACGATGCGCTGCAGCCGCTCCGCCTCGGAGCGGCGGTAGGCGGCGGTGTCGCTGAAGGCGTGCAGGGCGTCGGAGCGCGCCTGCTTGAGCTTGGCCTTGAACTGTCTGCAGGCCTCGGTGTCGTCCAGGCGCAGGCAGGATTCCCGTACCCAGCGGCAGGCGCCGGCGGCTGGCGTGCCGGCGACGTCGTAACCCAGCACCGCCAGCGGCACGCAGCGGTAGTTGGGGTCGTAGTCCTCGCTGTAGCGCACCGCGCCGTCGAAGTCGGTGCACTGGTAGAGCGGCGGTGGCGGGGGCGCCCAGGCGTAGTAGGACTCTTCCGGTGGCGGCGGAGGCGCGGGCGCCGGCGCGGGCTCAGGCGTCGGTGGCTTCGGTGGCGGATCCTGCGGCCTGACCATCTGCCGGCTCTCGCCGGTCTGGCCGGCGGGGCAGGGATGGTCCTGCAGGGTGACCTTGCCCTTGTCGTCGGTGCAGCGCCAGACGGTGATCTCCTGGGCGCTGCCGGACGTGCCGACGAGCAGCAGCAGAACCGCTAAGCTTGGCAGGGCCGGCGTACGCATGCCGGCATTCTCCACCCACCGTACCGGCCGTGCCACTTCCGGGGTTGCCATGATCCGTCCGCTGCTGCTGACCGTTGTGCTGCTGTTTGCCCAGGCCGCCGCCGCGGCCATTCCCGCCGCGCCCGAGCGCGACGAGGGCCAGGGTCCCTGGCCGCAGCTGATCCTGCGCGGAGTGACCGTGGTCAACGGCACCGGCGCGCCGGCCTACGGCCCGGTGGACATCGTCATCGAAGGCAACCGCATCACCCGGGTGCAGATCGTCGGCACCGCCAACGCGCCGATCGACCCGAAGGCGCGGCCGGCGCTGGTGGCGGGCGGCCACGAGATCGACCTGAGCGGCCACTACGTGCTGCCAGGCCTCATCGACATGCACGGCCACATCGGCGGCGACGAGCAGGGCGTGACCGCCGAATACGTCTACAAGCTGTGGCTGGCGCACGGCATCACCACGGTGCGCGACCCGGGCTGTGGCAACGGCATCGAGTGGTGCGCCTCGGAGGCGCGCCGCAGTGCCGCCAATGCGATCACCGCGCCGCGCATCTTCCCCTACGCCTTCTTCGGCATGGGCCGCGAGGCACCGATGACGACGCCGGAGCAGGCGCGGCAGTGGGTGCGGGAGATGAAGGCCAAGGGCGCGCTGGGCATGAAGTGCTTCGGTTATCGCCCGGACATCCTCGAGGCGGCCTTCGACGAGCTGCGCAAACAGGGCATGCGCAGCGCCTGCCACCACGCCCAGCTGGACGTGGCCCGGGTCAACGTGCTGACCACCGCGCGCTGGGGCCTGACCACCATGGAGCACTGGTATGGCCTGCCGGAGGCGCTGTTCGACGGCCAGCGCGTGCAGCAGTACCCGGCCGACTACAACTACATGGACGAGCAGAAGCGCTTCCACCAGGCCGGCCGGCTCTGGGCGCAGGCGGCACAGCCGGGCAGCGAGCACTACGAGAAGGTGATCGGCGAGCTGCTGGCCCTGGACTTCACCCTCGACCCGACCTTCACCATCTACCAGGCCACCCGCGACTTCATGCGCGCGCGCACCGCCGAGTGGCACGAGGAGTACACGCATCCGGCGCTGTGGGATTTCTTCCGGCCCAGCCGGCACAACCACGGCAGCTTCTTCTTCGACTGGGGCAGCGAGCAGGAAACCGACTGGAAGGACAACTACCGGCGCTGGATGGCCTTCGTGAACGACTACAAGAACCGCGGCGGCCGGGTCACGGTCGGCAGCGATTCGGGCTACATCTACAAGACCTACGGCTTTGGCACCATCGAGGAGCTGGAGTTGCTGCGCGAGGCCGGCTTCCATCCGCTGGAAGTGATCCGCGCCGCCACGCTTTCGGGCGCCGAGGCCCTGGGCGCGGCCGACCGCATCGGCAGCGTCGAGCCGGGCAAGCTGGCCGACCTGGTGATCGTGGCGGAAAACCCGCTGGCCAACCTGAAGGTCCTCTACGGCACCGGCCACGTCCGCCTGGGTCCGGATGGCGAGCCGGGCCGGGTTGGCGGCGTGCGCTACGTGGTCAAGGACGGCATCGTCTACGACGCCGCCGGACTGCTGGCCGACGTGCGCCGCATCGTCGCGGAAGAGAAGGCCAGGCGCGGCATCGAGCGCTACGCCCAGCCCGGGCGCTGAGGGCACTGGGCCGGCGGCGCCGGCTCAGGCGGTCTTGCGGGTGGCGGCCTTCTTCGCCGTCGCCTTCTTGGCGGTGGCCTTCTTGGTTGCGGCCTTCTTCGTGGCAGTCTTGCGGGTGCCGGCTTTCTTGGTCGCCGCCTTCTTCGCCGGCGCACTGCCGTCGGCCGCCTTCTTCGTGGCCTTCTTCGCGGCCTTCTTTGTCGCCTTCTTCGCCGCGGTCTTGCTGGCCGTCTTGCGGCCGAAGCGGCCCTTGCGCACCGGCTTGCCCTCGGCCAGCAGGGCCTGGCATTCCTCCAGGGTCAGGCTGGCCGGGTCGCGGTCCTTGGGGATCTTGCCGTTGCGCTCGCCGTCGGTGATGTAAGGCCCGAAGCGGCCGTTGAGCACCTGCACGTCGGTGCCGGCGAAGCTCTTGATGATGCGGTTGGCCACCAGCTCGCGCTTGGCGCGGATCAGCTCGGCGGCGCGCTCGAAGGTGATCGTGTAGGGATCATCCTCCTTGCCCAGCGAGGCGTAGGTGTCGCCGGCCTTGGCGAAGGGACCGAAGCGGCCGATCGCCACCGTCACCTTCTCACCGTCCAGCTCACCCAGGGTGCGCGGCAGGTCGAACAGCGGCAGCGCCTCTTCCAGGGTGATGGTGTGCATGCTGGTGCCCGGGCGCAGCGAGGCGAACTTCGGCTTCTCCTCGTCGTCGGCGCTGCCGATCTGCACATAGGGCCCGTAGCGGCCCAGGCGCACGGAAACCGGCTTGCCGCTCTTGGGATCGGTGCCGAGCAGGCGGGCGCCGGTGGCCTCGGAGCGGTCCACCGACTCGCTCTTCTCGTCCACCGTCGCCTTGAACTCCTTCCAGAACTGCTCCATCAGCGGCACCCAGGCTTCCTCGCCGCGGGCGACCGCGTCCAGCTCGTCCTCGAGTTTGGCGGTGAAGTCGTAGTCCACGTAGCGGCTGAAGTGCGCCGAGAGGAAATTGGCCACCGCCCGGCCGACGTCACTGGGACGGAAGCGGCGGTTGTCCAGATAGACGTATTCGCGCGCCTGCAGTACCTGGATGATGCTGGCGTAGGTGGAGGGACGGCCGATGCCGTATTCCTCCAGCGCCTTCACCAGCGAGGCCTCGGAGTAGCGCGGCGGCGGCTCGGTGAAGTGCTGGTCGGTGTGGATGCTGGCCAGCGGGATGTCCTGGCCCGGCTGCATCGGCGGCAGCTTGCGGCCCTCGTCCTCGTCCTCGGCACTGCGGACGTCCTTGCCTTCCTCGTAGACGGCCAGGAAGCCCGGGTCCACCACGGTGGTACCGCTGGCGCGGAAGGAATGTTCATTGCCGGCGGCCAGTTCCACCGAGACGGTGTTGAGGGTCGCCGGCACCATCTGCGAGGCGATGGTGCGCTTCCACACCAGCTCGTACAGGCGGCGGGCGTCCTCGTCCAGGTAGCGGGCCACCTGCGACGGCGTGCGCAGGGCCGAGGTCGGGCGGATCGCCTCGTGCGCTTCCTGGGCGTTCTTGGACTTGGAGCGATAGACGTTCGGCCGGTCCGGCACCGCGCCGGTGCCGAAGTCGCGGGCGATGACGTCGCGGATCTCGCGCACTGCCTCCTCGGCCAGGTTCACCGAGTCGGTACGCATGTAGGTGATCAGGCCGACGGTGCCTTCCTCGCCCAGGGCGACGCCTTCGTACAGCTTCTGCGCGATCCGCATGGTGCGCGAGGTGGAGAAGCCCAGCTTGCGGGCCGCCTCCTGCTGCAGGGTCGAGGTGATGAAGGGCGGGGCAGGGCGGCGCTTGCGCTCCTTGCTGCTGACGTCGGTGACGCGCAGGGCGCTGCCGGCGGCCTTCACCAGGCGCTCGCGCGCGGCCTCGGCCGAGGCGCGGTCGGTCAGGGTGAACTGCTCGAACTTCTGCCCGTCCAGCTTCACCAGCCGGGCGGTGAAGGCCTGCTGCGGATGGTTGAGCTCGGCCTCGACGCTCCAGTACTCACGCGGGACGAAGGCCTCGATCTCTTCCTCGCGCTCGACGATCAGGCGCAGCGCCGGCGACTGCACGCGGCCGGCGGACAGGCCGCGCTGCACCTTGCGCCAGAGCACCGGCGAGAGGTTGAAGCCGACCAGGTAGTCGAGGGCGCGGCGGGCCTGCTGCGCGTCCACCAGGTCGGAGGCGACCTGGCGCGGGTGCTGCAGGGCCTCGCGGATGGCGCGCGGGGTGATCTCGGTGAACACCACCCGGTGCAGGGCCTTGCCCTCGAGCAGGCCGCGCTCCTTGAGGATCTCGGAGATGTGCCAGCTGATCGCCTCGCCCTCGCGGTCCGGGTCGGTGGCCAGCCAGATGGCCTCGGCGCCCTTGGCGGCCTTGGCGATGGCATCGACGTGCCGCTCGTTCTTGTCGATCAGCTCGTAGCGCATGGCGAAGCCGCGCTCCGGGTCGACGGCGCCCTCCTTGGGCACCAGGTCGCGGACGTGGCCGTACGAGGCCAGGACCTGGAAGTCCTTGCCGAGGTACTTGTTGATCGTCTTGGCCTTGGCGGGCGACTCGACGATGAGCAGGTTCTTGGCCATGCCGGGGAAGCTCCAGGGCGGCCCGCGCGGGGGCGCCAAGATGACGCGGCCCGCGGGGGGACGCGGGCCGGGGTTTATTTCATTAAGGCCCCAGCCCGGCCGACCCTGTCAAGCAAGGGGGCGGTCCGGGGTCCCGGGCGGGGCCCGGGGCCGGGGGGTTCAGCGGCAGTCCTGGGGCAGGTAGCGGAACAGGGCGTCGTCGGCGCTGCAGCTGAAGCCGCCGTCCTCATCCATGGCCAGCCAGATGCGGTTGCCGGCCGCCTTGCGCACGTTCTCGACCTCGCCCAGATGCAGCTCGATGGCGCAGCTGCCGTCTTCGAAGGCGCCGACGACGATCTCCTCGACGCCCTTGATCTGCAGGTCCTCCATGCCCAGCTCGTCCAGGCCGCGCGGGCAGCGGTCGGTGTTGTACTGGAATTCGGCAACCGCGGCCTTGAGCGGCGTGGTCTCCGCCAGCAGCTCCATCAGCTTCGTGCGGCCCAGGTAGTCGTGGTAGGCCGGGATGGCGATGGCGGCAATGATGGCGCCGAAGAACAGCAGGACCATGCCGCCGCCGCCGATCACGATGGCGGCGGTGGCGCAGCCGCTGCGCTTGGGCGCGGCGAGCGCGGCCGGCGGCGGCGCGGCGGCCGGCGCGACCTGGTCCAGGCCCAGCTCGGTGGCGACCTGGCCCAGCGGCGTCCACTCGGCCAGGCCTTCGCGCCAGACCAGGCTGGCGCCGTCCAGGATGCCGCCGGCATAGGCCTGGCGGACCGCTTCGGCGGCAACCGGCCCATGCCGGTTGCGCTGCCGGTCAACGTAGTACCACAGGGTGTTTTCCATCGTGCCTCAGTGAACGGGTTCGGGCTCGTCCTCGAACATCTGGCTTTCCATCCAGGCGTAGGCCGCCTCGGACCCGGGCTGGTTGAACAGCACCATCAGCACGACCCACTTGAGGTCATCCACGTCGATCTCGTCCTGGTCCAGGGCCATGACCCGGTCCAGCACGAGTTCGCGCTGGTCGGCATCGATGACGCCGCTGTGCTCCAGGAACATCAGGAAGCCACGGCACTCGGTGTCCAGCTTCTCCAGCTCCGGACCGGAATAGACGCGGACCTGCGCCTGCGGCCTGGGCTCGGCCAGGGGCGGGCGCCGGCTGGCCAGCTCATCCAGCCAGTCGAAGGCCTTGTTGATTTCGGCGGGGCTGAATCCGGCCTGGATCAGGCCGTTCTGGAGGGAGTCGCGGTCCCGGACGGCGTCGGGGTCGTCGTAGAAGTAGTGCTCGAACAGATAAAGCAGGACGTCCAGTATGGTCTCTTTCATCACCCTCAGCCTGCGCCCCACGGGCGCGGTGGGAAGGTCAGGTGCGGCGGGCGTAGCGTCCGTGCTCGTTCACCACGCGACCGTCCAGCTCCATGAGCAGCAGCATGGAGGACAGGGAAGCGACCGTCAATCCTGTCCGCGCGGCCAGTTCATCCAAACCGGTTGGGTCGTGGCCCAGCGCCGACCACAGCCGCTTGTGGTCGGGGTCGGACGGCGGCTGAACCGACGGCGCCGTCGCGGACGCCCCTTCGGCGTCGTCCAGGCGGCCCCGCAACTGCCCCGCCAGGGCCTCGGCGACGGGGGCCAGGGCGGCCACCACCTCCTCGGGGGATTCCACCAGGGCGGCGCCGTCACGGATCAGCCGGTGGCAGCCGCGGGCCAGCGGGTTGTCCAGCGAGCCGGGCAGGGCGAAGACCTCGCGCCCGGCCTCGGCGGCCAGGCGGGCGGTGATCAGGGCGCCCGAGCGCAGCGCCGCCTCCACCACCAGGGTGCCCAGGGACAGCCCGGCGATGATGCGGTTGCGGCTGGGGAAATGGCTGGCCCTGGCCGGCGTGCCGGGCGGGTGTTCCGACAGCACCGCGCCGCCCGCCACGACCCGGGCCATCAGCCCGGCGTGCCTGGCCGGATAGGCCAGGTCCAGGCCGGTGCCGACCACGGCCAGGGTGCGGCCGAATGCCAGGGCGCCCTCGTGGGCGGCGGCGTCCACGCCCTCGGCCAGGCCGCTGGTGACCACCCAGCCGGCGCTGGCGAAGGCCTCGGCGAAGCGGCGTGCCCGGGCCCGGCCGCCGGCGCTGGGACGGCGGCTGCCGACCACGGCGATCTGGGCATGCCAGGGCAGGCAGGCGTCGCCGGCCAGGAAGATCATGGCCGGCGGGTTCGGGCTGCGCCGCAGCAGGGGCGGGTAGTCCGGGTCCTGCCAGCCCAGCAGGCGGTGGCCGGGCCGGGACAGCCAGTCCAGGTCACTGGCCAGACGGGCGGTGTCGGGGCGGCGCAGGGCCGCCAGGCATTCGCCGCGCAGGCGGCCGGCCAGGCCGCCGTGACGGGCGGCCTCGAGGGCGATGCGGGGGTCGGGGTGCTGCTCCAGCAGGCGGCGCAGGACCGCCTCCGGGAGGCGGGCGTGATGCAGCGTCAGCAGGGCGCGTTCGGTTTCCACGGCCCGGAAAGCATCACGGCGCCCGAAGGCGCCGTGATGTAGGAATTGCCGGTGAGCCGGTGTCGGCTTACTCGGTGGCGTCCGGATGCTTGAGCACGTCGCCCCGATGCACCGGCCGGATGCCGTCCATCACCAGCGCGTAGCTGACCTTGTCGAAGGTGCGGAAGACCATCAGGTTGCCGACGAAGTCGTCCGGCATCTGCACCTTGTCGGCATTGGCGGCCAGGCGGTTGGTGTTGGCGATGTTGTCGGCACGCTTGGCGCCACCGTGCCAGATCGAGAACACGTGGCCATTGCGGATGCCGTCGCGGGCGCCGACGTTCAGGGCCACCACCAGGCGCGGGCCGGCCTGCATGCCGTCGGCCACCGCCATCACCTGGGCGTTGTCCGGGATGCGGTCCGGAGCGCGCGGGTAGAAGTGCAGGTCGTAGGGCTGGGCCTCGGAGGGCAGGACGCGGTCACCGATGCGGATCTCGCGGCCCTCGTCGCGCAGCACCACCACGGCCACTTCACCCTGGACACGGGTCACCTCGCCGGTGGCGTGGATGGCCAGTTCGTCGCCCAGGTGCTCGCCGACGGCCTCGCGGAAGCCCGAGGGCACGGCCCAGTGGCTGTGGATGCGGCGGCCGTCCTGGTCCAGCGGGCTCAGGCCCGGCGGATGCTTGCCCTTGCCGCCACCCAGCTTGTTCACCGGCCGGGCGATGTCCACCACCATGCCGGGCTGGGCGCCCTGCAGGTTGCGCACATACACCAGCTGGCCGGCGCTGGTCAGCAGGCGGTCGTCTTCCAGGCCGACCACGTGCGGCAGCGCGCGGGCGTCGCTGACGACGGTGTAGTGCTTGAGGAAGGCCTCGATGTCCGACAGCGGAATGGTCGGCACCGCCTCACCGATGCGCGGGCCTTCGGCCTGCACGCGCGGCTCGCCATCGATGTAGACCAGGCTCAGCACGTCACCCGGGTAGATCAGGTGCGGGTTCTGGACCTGCGGATTGGCCTGCCAGATCTCCGGCCACAGCCAGGGCTTCTTCAGGAAGCGGCCGGCAATGTCCCAGAGGGTGTCGCCCTTCTGGACCACGTAGGTGGTCGGATGATCCTCGCGCAGGTCGGCCGCGATCACGGCGCCGGCGAGGGTGAGCAACATGGCAGCACTGACTGCAAGAAGCCGTTTAAACATGGCGGCTATCCACCTGATTTCCCCGGACAGGTTGGCCGACTATAGCCCAGAAAAGGGGCATCAAGGCAAGCCCGCCGGGGGTATAATGACTGGCCCCGGCCTTGCGTCCGGGTCCCCCGCTCCCCACATTACCGTCCATGGCCAAGCTCCCCATCCTGGAATTCCCCGATCCGCGGCTGCGAACCGTCGCACGCCCCGTCGAGACGGTTGACGACGAGCTTCGCCGCCTGATCGACGACATGTTCGAAACCATGTACGCCGCCCCGGGCATCGGCCTGGCCGCCACCCAGGTGGACGTGCACCAGCGCCTGCTGGTTCTGGACGTAAGCGAGGACAAAAGCCGGCCAATGGTCTTCATCAACCCGGAGATCCTGGCCGCCGAGGGCGAGCAGGTCTGCCAGGAGGGTTGCCTGTCGGTGCCGGGCATCTATGCCGACGTCAAGCGCGCCGGCAAGGTGCGGGTGAAGGCCCTGGACCGGGACGGCCAGCCCTTCGAGATCGAGGCCGACGGCCTGCTGGCGGTGTGCATCCAGCACGAGATGGACCACCTGGCCGGCAAGGTGTTCGTCGACTATCTCTCGCCGATCAAGCGCGAGCAGGTGCGCAAGAAGCTGGCCAAGCAGCAGCGCGGCGCGGCCTGATGTCCCTGAGGATCGTTTTCGCCGGCACCCCGGATTTCGCGGTGCCCAGCCTGCGCGCGGCCGCCGCCCGCGGCGAGGTGGTGGCGGTCTACACCCAGCCCGATCGCCCGGCCGGCCGTGGCCGCCAGCCCACGCCCTCGCCGGTGAAGCGGGAAGCGCTGGCCATGGGCCTGCCGGTGTACCAGCCGGAGAACTTCCGCTCGCAGGAGGCGCGCGAGGCCCTGCGCGCCCTGCAGCCCGACCTGATGGTGGTGGTGGCCTACGGCCTGATCCTGCCGCAGGCGGTGCTGGACATTCCCCGTTATGGCTGCTGGAACGTGCATGCCTCGTTGCTGCCGCGCTGGCGTGGCGCGGCGCCGATCCAGCGCGCCATCGAGGCCGGCGACGAAGAAACCGGCGTCTGCCTGATGCAGATGGAGAAGGGCCTGGACACCGGTCCGGTGCTGCTGTCCCTGCGCACCCCCATTTCCGGCGACGACACCGGCGGCAGCCTGCACGACCGCCTGGCCGCGCTCGGCGCCGAAGTGCTGGGCGACGGCCTGAAGCTGCTGCGCGCCGGCATGCGTCCGGTGCCGCAGCCGCAGCCGGAAGAAGGCGTCACCTACGCGCACAAGCTGGAAAAGGGTGAGGCGCGCCTGGACTGGAACCAGCCGGCCCCGGTCCTGGCCCGGCGTGTGCGCGCCTTCTCGCCCTGGCCGGTGGCCGAGGCGGAACTGGCCGGCGAACGCCTGCGCATCCACGCCGCCCACGCCCTGGACGAAGCCGCCGGCGCCGCGCCCGGCAGCATCGTCGCCGCCGGCCGCGACGGCATCGACGTGGCCTGCGGCGAAGGCCGGCTGCGCCTGCTGAAGGTGCAGCGCGAAGGCGGCCGCCCGGTCAGCGCCGCCGACTACCTCAACGCCCGCCAGGACCTGAGGACGGCATGAGCGCGGAGGCCGGCTCGCCGCTGCGCGCCGCCGCCGCGCGGGTGCTGGCGGCGGTGCTGGGCCAGGGGCGTTCGCTGAGGGCGGAACTGGCGGCAGCGCTGCCACGCTGGCCGGATCCGCGTGACCGCGCCCTGCTCGAGGCCATCTGTTTCCAGGCCCTGCGCCATCGCCGCCGCTACGAATACGTGCTCGAGGCCTGGATGCAGCGGCCGCTGCCGCCGCGTGAGCAGCTGGTGCACTGCCTGCTGCTGGCCGGCCTGGCCCAGCTCGATGCCCTGAAGCTGCCCGGCCACGCCGCCGTGGCCGCCACCGCCGGCGCCGCCCGCGCGCTCGGCCGCCCGCAGATGGTCGGCCTGGTCAATGCGCTGCTGCGCCGGGCCGCGCGCGAGGCCTGGCCGGTGTGCGATGCACCGGCGATCGCCCTCAGCCATCCCGACTGGCTGGTCGCCGCGCTGCAAGCCGACTGGCCCGGGCACTGGCAGGACATCCTCGCCGCCAACAACGCCGCCGCGCCGATGTGGCTGCGCCCGCGGCCGCGACACGGCGACGTCGCGACGTTGTCGTCCGCGCTGGAGCAAGCGGGGATTGCCTGCGAAACCGACCCCGCCCTGCCGGGCGCGCTGCGCCTGGACACGCCGGTGCCGGTGCAGCGCATTCCCGGCTGGGCCGACGGCAGTGCCAGCGTGCAGGACGGCTCGGCGCAGCTGGCCGTGCTGGCGCTGGCGCCGCGTCCGGGCGAACGGGTGCTGGACGCCTGCGCCGCGCCCGGCGGCAAGGCCGCGCACATCGCCGAATGCCTGCAGGGCGAGGGCGAGCTGCTGGCCCTGGACCAGGACGTCCGCCGCCTGGCGCGTGTGGATGAAACGCTGGCGCGCCTGGGCCTGGCCGCCGGCAACGTGAGCACGCGCGCCGCGGATGCCGGCGACACCCGGGCGTGGTGGGACGGCCGCCCCTTCGATGCCATCCTGCTGGACGCACCCTGTTCGGCGACCGGCATCATCCGCCGCCAGCCCGACGTGAAATGGCATCGCCGCGCCGAGGACATCCCGGCACTCGCGGCGCAGCAGGCGCGCCTGCTGGACGCGCTCTGGCCGCTGCTGGCGCCTGGCGGTCGCCTGCTCTATGCCACCTGTTCGGTGCTGCGCGTCGAGAACGCCCTGCAGGTGCAAGCCTTCCTGGCGCGTACGCCGGACGCGCGCGCCGAGGATCCGGGCGAGGCCTTCGGCCACGCCGACGGCGTCGGCCGCCAGCGCCTGCCGGGCGAGCAGGGCATGGACGGCTTCTTCTACGCGCTCCTGCGCAAGGTCGCCTGAGCCCGGGCCCGCGCATCGCGCAGGTCCGGCGGCGGCGCGGCCGCCATTTCCTCCAGGTGCGCATCCACGCCGCGCAGGCAGCGGGTCAGGCGGTGGAAGCGGGTTTCCTCCAGGAAACGGTCATTGCGGCTGGCGCCGTCCTGGTGCCGCTCGGGGTGGTGGAGATGCCAGGCCAGCGCGGCGAAGCGCAGGTGCCGGCAGGCGATGCCGGCGTGATGGGCGCGCCATGCCAGCTCCACGTCTTCACGGCCCCAGCCGTGCATGCGTTCGTCGAAGCCGTTCAGGCGCAGCAGGTCGGCGCGCCACCAGCCCTGGTTGCAGGTCTTGATCGCCCGCGGCGGCCGCGGCGGACGGCCGAACAGCCGCCGCGCCAGCGCCGGCAGGCGCAGCGTGTTGCGCCGGCGGCGGATGCCGGCTTGCCAGGGCGTGGGCAGCCGGCCCGGATCGGTGAGGATGTCGTCGCGCACCCGCGGATCGGTCAGCACCCGCGAGCCCTGGACGAAGCAGCCGGGCGTGGCGAAACGCAGGTGGTCGGCGACGAACTCCGGATGCAGCACCATGTCGCCGTCGATGAGCAGGAGATAATCGCCGCGGCTGGCGGCGATCGCCAGGTTGCGGGCCCGCCCGGCCCGAAATCCCTGGTCTTCCTGCCAGACATGGCGCAAGGCGGTGGGGAAGCGGGCGGCCCTCGCCTTCAGCAGCGCGGCGGTGTCGGGGCCGGAGCCGTCGTCGGCGACGATCACCTCGTCCGGAAGCCGCGTTTGGCCGGCGATGCTGTCCAGTACCCGGCCGAGGGTGCGGGGCCAGTTGTAGGTGGTGACGATCAGGCTGGTCTTCATCGGCAGACCGGGCGGTGCGGGCGCCACGGGATTCTTCCCCGTCGGACATGACTGGAAGATGGCTGGAAGGGTGGAAGATGGCTGGAAGGGGGTGGCGCCGGTCCGGTTGTGCCCCGACGGGCCGCCGGTCGGCCGGCCGTCGAGCCGCTGCCGGTCGCAGCCCGTGCATGTGTTCTGGCAGCATCGCCGGCCATGGATACCCCCCGTCGCGACACCCTGCTGTTCTTTCTCGCCGCCCTGGTGTTGCTCGCCGCCGGCTACGGCCTGCGCGAGCCATGGCCCGCGGACGAACCGCGCTTCGTCCTGGTCGCCAGACAGATGGTGGAAAGCGGCGATTTCCTGTTCCCGCACCGGGGCGGCGAGTTGTATCCGGACAAGCCGCCGTTCTACTTCTGGCTGCTGGCCCTGTCCTACGGCCTGATCGGCAGCTGGCGCTGGAGTTTCCTGCTCCCCTCGCTGCTGTCGGCCCTGGGCACCCTGGTCCTGGTACGCGACCTGGCGGCGCGCCTGTGGACGCCTCGTGCCGGCCTGTGGGCGGCGCTGGCGGTGCTGACCGCTCTGCAGTTCACCTACCAGGCCAAACGTGCGCAGATCGATCCGAGTCTGGTGTTCCTGACCACGCTGGCCCTGTACGGCCTGTGCCGGCACCTGCTGCTGGGTCCGCACTGGCGCTGGTACTGGGCGGGCTGCGCGGCCGCCGGCCTGGGTGTGATCACCAAGGGGGTCGGTTTCCTGCCGCTGCTGCTGTTGCTGCCGTTCGGCCTGATGGCCAGGAGCGGCTGGCAGGGGCTGGCCCGTTCCGGCCCCGGATACGGCTGGCATTGGGTGGCCGGCGCCGCTGCTTTCCTGCTGCCGATCGCGCTGTGGCTGGGTCCCGTGCTGGCGATCGCCCTGGCCGGCGGGCGGCCGGATCATGCCGAGTACCTGCACAACCTGCTGTTCACCCAGACCGCGACCCGCTACACCGATGCCTGGCATCACCACGAGCCCTGGTGGTACTTCGGCCAGGTGATCGCCCTGTTCTGGCTGCCGTTTTCGCTGGCCCTGCCCTGGCTGGCGCGGCCTTGGCGACAGGCCTGGCGCGAGCGCGACGCCCGGGTCTGGCTGCCGCTGGCCTGGGTGCTGCTGGTGCTGCTGTTCTTCAGCGCGTCGCCGGGCAAGCGCGACATGTACATCCTGCCGGCGCTGCCGGCCTTGGCGCTGGCCGCCGCGCCTTATCTGCAGGACGTGCTGGAGCGGGCGGGTTTTCGCCGCGCCCTGCTGGTGCTGACGACGCTGCTGGCGGCATCGCTGGCGGCGATCGGCCTGCTGGCGCTGCTTGGCGAACCCGGATTCGAGCGCCGCTTCGAGCTCGTCCGCGGCCTGGCCGGCGAGGCCCGCTGGCTGTGGTGCATGCTGGCGGCGGCGGGCGGCATCGGTCTGCTGGCGGCGGCCTGGTTCCGGGTCCGCCGCGCGCACTGGGCGATGGCAGCGCTGTTGTGGTCGCTGTGGCTGGGTTACGGCTTCGTCGTCCACCCGGTGCTGGACGGCGAGAACTCCTCCCGCGACGTGATGCGGCAGGCTCGTGCCCTGGCCGGGCCGGCGACGGTACTGGGTCTGGTGGACTGGAAGGAGCAGAACCTGCTGCAGGCGATCGGGCCGGTGGCCGAGTTCGGTTTCCGGGCGCCACCGGCCCTGCAGCTGCAGCGGGCGCAGGCCTGGCTGGCGCAGGATCCGGCGCGTCGTCGCCTGCTGGTTCAACGCAGCGAGGCCCTCGCCTGCATCGCCTACGAAACGGCGCCCGACGCGCGGGAAGTCGGGCGGGCCAACCGCCGCAGCTGGTGGCTGCTCGGCCCGGAGGCGCTGGCCGCCTGCCCGCCGGCCGACCGGTCCGCGCCGGTACGGGTAGACTAGCGGCCGTTCGCGTGGCCCCGGGGGAGCTCGCCGTGCCGACAGGGAAGGTCCGTCCGTCATGAAGATCCTGATCCTCGGTGCCGGACAGGTGGGTTCCTCGGTGGCCGCCTCGCTGGCCTCCGAGAACAACGACATCACGGTGGTGGACACCGACACCCACCGCCTGCGCGACCTGGCCGAGAAACTCGACATCCGCACCGTGGTCGGCCATGCCTCGCTGCCCAACGTGCTGGCCCAGGCCGGCGCCGAGGATGCCGAACTGCTGGTGGCGGTGACCTCCAGCGACGAGGTCAACCTGGTCGCCTGCCAGGTGGCCCAGCACTACTTCCGCACCCCGGCACGGGTGGCGCGGCTGCGCGAATCGCAGTTCCTGGAGGTGCCGGAGCTGGCCGGCCCCGACAGCGCCGTCAGCGCCGCGATCAGCCCCGAGCAGCTGGTCTGCCGCCACGTCGAACGCCTGATCGAATACCCCGGCGCCCTGCAGGTGCTGGACTTCGCCGACGGCCGCGCCCAGCTGGTGGCAGTGCGGGCGGTGCCGGGCGGCGCCCTGGTCGGGCACGAGATCCGCGAGCTGCGCGAGCACCTGCCGGCGGGCGTGGACGCGCGCGTGGCGGCGATCTTCCGCCAGGGCCGGCCGGTCAAGCCCGAGGCCAGCACGGTGATCGAGGTCGAGGACGAGGTCTTCTTCCTCGCCGACCGCCGCAACATCCTCACGGTGATGAGCGAGCTGCGCCGGGTCGACGAGCGCCCGGCCCGGCGCGTGATGATCGCCGGCGGCGGCAACATCGGCCGCACCCTCGCCAGGAACCTGGAGAACCGCTACTCGGTCAAGGTGGTGGAACGCTCGCGCGAGCGCGCCCGCGACATTGCCGAGGACCTGCTGAACTCCATCGTCCTGGTCGGCGACTGCGCCGACGAGGACCTGCTGCGCGAGGAGAACATCGACCAGACCGATGTCTACTGCGCGATGACCAACGAGGACGAGGCCAACATCCTCTCGGCCATGCTGGCCAAGCGCATGGGCTGCCCGCGGGTGGTCTCGCTGATCAACCGGCCGGCCTATGCCGAGCTGGTCGAGGGCGGTTCGATCGACATCGCCGTCAGCCCGCAGCTGGTCACGCTGGGCGCGCTGCTGGCGCACATCCGCGAGGGCGCGCCGGCGCGGGTGTACTCGCTGCGCCGTGGCGCCGCCGAGGCCATCGAGGCGGTGGTGCGCGGCGACCGCCGCACCTCGCGGGTGGTCGGCCGCAGCCTGGACGAGCTGGAGCTGCCGCCGGCCACCACCATCGGTGGCCTGGTCCGCGGCGACAAGCTGCTGATCGCCCACCACGACCTGGTGATCGAGCCGGAGGACCACGTCATCCTGTTCGTGATGGACAAGCGCGAGCTGGCGACGGTGAGCGCCCTGTTCCAGACCGGAGCCACCTGGCTGTGAGCCAACGCCTGCGGGCCATCCAGAAGATCCTGGGCGTCATCATCGTCCTGTCCTCGCTGAGCAAGCTGCCGCCGGCGCTGCTGGCCCTGCTCTGGCACGAGGAAGGCATGGCGCCGGTGTTCTTCGCCAGCTTCCTGGGCAGCTCGGCGGTAGGCCTGGCGCTGTGGCTGCCGGTGCGGCGGGTGCATTACGAGCTGCGCCTGCGCGACGGCTTCCTGATCGTCACCCTGACCTGGGTGTTCGCCAGCCTGGTCTCGGCGCTGCCCTTCGTGCACGCGCCGCCCTACCTGAGCTACACCGACGCCATCTTCGAGGCGACCTCGGGCCTGACCACCACCGGCGCCACGGTGATCAGCGAGCTCGACGGGCTGCCGCGCAGCGTGCTGTTCTACCGGCAGTCGCTGCAGTTCCTCGGCGGCATGGGCATCGTCATCCTGGCCGTGGCCATCCTGCCGATGCTGCGCATCGGCGGCACCCAGCTGTTCCGTGCCGAATCCACCGGCCCCACCAAGGACACCAAGCTGACCCCGCGCGTGGCCGAGACGGCCAAGGCCCTGTGGGCGGTGTACTTCGGCCTGACGGTGCTGTGCGCGGCGGCCTACTGGGTGGCCGGCATGAGCCTGTTCGATGCCGTCGGCCACGCCATGAGCACGGTGTCCACCGGCGGCTTCTCCACCCACGACGTCGGCTTCGGCCACTGGGACAGCGCCCTGCTGGAGTCGATCGCCATCCTGTTCATGCTGCTGGGCGGCATCAACTTCGGCCTGCACTACGTCGCCTGGCGGCGGGCCTCGATGTCGGTGTACGGCACCGATTCGGAGCTTCGCGCCTTCCTGCGCATCGTCGCCTGGGCGGTGCTGCTGGTGACGGCCGTGCTGTGGTTCGGCGGCGACTACGCGCACCTGGGCGAGTCCTTCCGCGTCGCCTGCTTCCAGGTCGTCTCCAGCATCACCACCTCGGGGTTCGCCGTCGCCGGTTTCGACCACTGGACCGGGCCGGCGCCCTTCCTGGTGGTGACCATCGCCGTGATCGGCGGCTGCTCCGGATCCACCGTCGGCGGCCTGAAGGTGGCGCGCGTGGTGATGGTGGTGCGGCAGGGCTACCGCGAGATCAAGCAGCTGGTGCATCCCAAGGCGCAGTTCCTGGTGAAGATGGGCGGCCGCCGCGTGTCCGAGAGCGTGGTGCTCTCGGTCAGCGGCTTCATCGCCATCTGGATGCTGTGCTTCGGCCTGCTGGTGATCGGCATGAACATGACCGGCCTGGACCTGGAGTCGTCCTACGGCGCCGCCGTGGCGACCCTGGCCAACCTCGGCCCGGGCCTGGGCGAGGTGTCCACCACCTTCGGTACCGCCAGCGACGCCGCAGTCTGGCTGGGCACCCTGGGCATGATCCTCGGGCGCCTGGAAGTGTTCTCGCTGCTGGTGCTGCTTACGCCGGCGTTCTGGCGGGAATGACGGGGGCTTCCAGCTCCGGCGCCAGCCGGTCGCGCAGGGCGATGGCCTCGTCCAGCGGCAGGTAGCGGATGCGCAGCGGCATCTCCATGGCATTGGCGCCGGCGGTGTCCAGCCAGAGCGTGGCCATGCCGTGCCAGCGGTCGAGGGGCGAGCGGCTGAGCTTCACCGCCTGCAACTTGCGCACTTCGGCGAAGCGCCAACGCTTGTCCAGCCAGCCCTCGCGCACGGCGATCACGCCCGACTCGAAGGCATAGCCGGCATGGCGCGCCCACACCCGCGCGCGCAGCAGCCACAGCGGCAACAGGAGCAGCAGGCACAGGCCGGGCAGGCCTTCCTTCCAGCCCAGCCCGGCGGCGAGCAGCACCGTCACCACCGCCGGCAGGGTGAACTGGCGGCGCCAGGCGCGCGGATGCAGGCGATGCCACTGCTGCAGCGGCCAGCTGGCGCCGGGCAGCAGGTGCCGGATCAGGCCGTCCACCGTGTCCGGCGTCGCCACCGGCGCCAGGTCGCGCAGGGCGCGGTCGTCGTGGACCTGGGCCAGGTTGGCCGAATCCACCCGCAGGCTCTGCCGGCCGAACCAGCGGTGCAGCAGGGTCTCGCGCAGGCTCCAGGCCTGGATGCGGTCGCGGCGCAGGCTGGCGCGCATGCGGGTGAGCAGGCCGCGTTCGGCGCTCAGCCGCCGCCCCGATTCGCTCAGGGTGAAGCCGTGGAACTGCAGCAGCGCCAGCACCACCGACAACACCCGCATGAGGATGATCGCGGCCAGGAACAGCACCAGCGCACCGATCAGGGTGGAGGCGCTGTCCAGGTGCTGCTGCTTCACCCAGCCGGCCACCAGCCTGGCGCTGCCCTCGATCATCTCGCCGAAGCCTTCCCCGGTCTGGGCCAGCACGCCGAACATGGCCGCGAGCACGATCATGCCGCGGTTGGAGATCAGGCCCAGCCGGAGCACTTCCGAAGTCGGCAGTTGCAGCAGGACGCGCGAAGGCGGCGGCCCGGCCTGCGGATCGGCGCCGGCCTCCGCTTCGCCGTGCTGGCCGCGCACCAGTTCCTCCAGCGCCTGTGCATCGGCCAGCGACAGCACCCGCATCTCGGCTTCGGGCTTGGCGCCGCCGGCCGATTCCAGCCGTACCTCGGCGACGCCGGCGATGCGGTGCAGCAGGGTCTGGTGCAGGGCGACGTTGTGGATCCGGCTGAAGGGGATGTTGCGCACGGTCCGCTGCAGGACGCCGCTGCGGATGACGATGGCGTCGTCCTCGATGCGGAAGCGGTAGGTGAAGTACAGCAGCAGCGAATACAGCACCAGGCCGCCGGCGCCGACCATGCCCCAGAGTTCCCAGGTGTTGCCGCGGCCGGTGACCAGCAGCACCAGCAGCGGCAGGGCGAACTGCTTGAGCTGCTGGATCGCCACGAACAGCCAGGACAGCGGGTGCAGCCGACGTTCGCCGGCGACCGCCATCGCCGCGGCCGCTTCCGACGGCGTCGGCTTCGGATCAGAGGGCGTCGTCATGCCGCCTGGCCTCCGGCACCAGGATGTCGCGCAGCGCCACCGCCTCGGCGTCGTTGAAGCCGGCCTGGCGCAGCGCGTGCATGCGCGTGCCGGCGGTGTGCACGATCAGGGTGGCCAGGCCGAAGTGCCGCTCCACCGGCCCGCGTTCGATGTCCAGGTGCTGGACGCGACTGCGCGGCACCAGGATCTCGTGCCGCCAGAGCAGGCCGCGGCACACGTACAGGCCGCGCGCGTCCAGGCACCAGCGCACCCGGCGGACGCGGACCCGGGCGAGCAGGGCCAGCGACATGGGCACCAGCAGCAGCACCAGCAGGCCCACGCACAGCCGCAGCCACCAGGCGCCGGGCACCCAACCGCCCGCCAGGCCCGCCAGGACAATGCCGGGGACCAGGCCGGTCAGTCCGCCGACCAGGCCGGCGGCGCTGGCGGCCGCCTCGGGCAGCGGATGCCAGGCGCCTTCCTGCAGGCCGGCGGCGGCGGACTCGACGGGGGACGTGGCGGTTTCGGTCATGCGTTCACCTGCAGTCGCGCGGATAGGGATTGGCCTCGCCGGAGCCCGGCGGGCGCAGCGTGTAGCGCTTGTAGGTCCACTGGTACTGGCTGGGGTCGCGGCGCGCCACCGCTTCGATGCCGGCGTTCATGGCGGCGGTGGCGCGGGCCAGGTCCGGGTCGGCCACGGCGGGGTCGGCGGGCTGGAAATGCACCTCGAACCGGCCGTCGGCGCCACGTTCGGCAAAGCCCATCAGCACCGTCGCGCCGCTGCGCGCGGCCAGCTTGGGGATCAGGCTCAGGGTCAGCGCCTGCATGCCGAAGAAGGGTGCGAACTCGCCATTGCCCAGCTTGGGCTGCTGGTCGGGAGTGATGCCGACCACCTCGCCGGCCTGCAGGGCGCGGAACAGCGGCCGCATGGCACTGGCTTCGGCCGGCACCAGGCGCACGTTCTCGCCGCCGCGGGCCAGGCGCAGGAAGGCGTCGCCGGTGCGGCTCTCCGGCACCCGGTAGACCAGGGAGAAGGGGCCGCGCGCCGCCATGAACTCGATCAGCAGCTCCCAGTTGCCGTAGTGCGGCGCGGCAATGATCACGCCGCGGCCGGCGGCCAGGGCGGCCTGCAGGTGCTCCTCGCCGTGCACCGCCTTCACCAGGGCCAGGTTGTCGCGGCGCGGGCGGGTCCAGATGCGCAGGGTCTCGAAGGCATTGCGGCCGGTCTGGGCCAGGATGGCGCGCACCGCCTGCTCCGGCTCCATGCCGCCGGCGGCCTCGGGCACCAGGGCCAGGTTGCGCCGGGTCACCTTGGCCTCGCGGGTGTTCTTCCAGTAGGCGAAGCGCGCCAGGGCCGCGCCCAGGCCCTGCTGCGTCCGCAGGGGCAGCCGGCCCACCAGCCAGGCCAGGGCATACAGGAGGCGGGCGGCGACATCGGAGGCGGACATGGCCCGAGTTTACGGGATGGCGTTCAGGCGCCGTTGACCACCGTCGCGGCGGCCGGCGAGGATGCCGGCATGATTGCCCTGATCCAGCGCGTGACCGAGGCCTCCGTCCGGGTGGACGACGAAGTGGTGGGGGCGATCGGCCCCGGCCTGCTGGCCCTGGTGGCCGTGCAGCCCCAGGACGACGAGGCCAGCATCGAGCGCATGGCCGAGCGGCTGCTGGCCTATCGGGTGTTTTCCGATGCCGAGGGCCGGATGAACCTGTCCCTGGCCCAGACCGGGGGCGGCCTGCTGCTGGTCAGCCAGTTCACCCTGGCCGCCGACACCCGCAAGGGCCTGCGACCCAGCTTCACCTCGGCGGCCCCACCAGAGGCCGCCCGGGCCGGATTCGAGCGTTTGCTGGAACGGTGCCGGGCCCTTCACCCGGTGGTTGAAACCGGGCGTTTCGGCGCCCACATGGTGGTCAGCCTGGTCAATGACGGCCCGGTGACCTTCTGGTTGCAGACCTGAACGGCCTAAAAATCCTTACCGTTCAACAGCATGGCAGGGGCTTCCAGCCGCCTGTATACTGCGCGGTTCCATTTTCCCAGCAGCGGGATTTCCTTACATGGCCAACGATCGTCCGGCTCAGCAGTCCGAAATCAAGCAGCTGATCAGCAAGGGCCTGGAGCAGGGTTACCTGACCTATGCCGAGGTGAACGACCACCTCCCCGATGACATCGTCGATCCGGAGCAGATCGAAGACATCATCGGCATGATCAACGGCATGGGCATCGAGGTGCACGAAGTGGCGCCCGATGCCGAGACGCTGCTGCTGTCCGACAGCTCCGGCAGCCGCGACGCCGACGACACCGCCGCCGAGGAAGCCGCCGCCGCCCTGACCGCCCTGGACACCGAGGGTGGCCGCACCACCGACCCGGTGCGCATGTACATGCGCGAGATGGGCTCGGTCGAGCTGCTGACCCGCGAAGGCGAGATCGCCATCGCCAAGCGCATCGAGGAAGGCCTGAACCAGGTGCACGCCTCGCTGGCCAGCTTCCCCTGGTCGGTGCAGATGCTGCTGGAGGACTACGACCAGCACCTCGAGGGCAAGAAGCGCCTGAACGAGGTGGTGGTGGGCTTCCTCGACATGGAGCAGCCGGAGGAGGAGATCCCGGTCGCCGCCATGGATGAGGACGCCGACGTCGACGCCGACGAGGAAGACGAGGAGGCCGCCGGCGACGAGGATGCCGACGCCGCCGTCGATACCGGTCCCGACCCGGCCGAGGTCGGCCGGCGCATGGACACGCTCAAGGCGCTGTACACCAAGTTCCAGAAGGCCTACGCCAAGTACGGCCCGACCGACAAGAAGACCCTGAAGGCCCGCGAGGAAATGGCGGCCGAGTTCCTGCGCCTGAAGCTGCCGCTGGCGCTGATGGATGCCTTCGTGCGCAAGCTGCGCGACGTGGTCAATTCCATCAAGGAGCACGAGCGCAAGGTGCTCGACATCTGCACCCGCCTGGCGAAGATGCCGCGCAAGGACTTCCTGCGCGCCTGGCCGGGCAACGAGACCAACCTGGGCTGGGCCGACGAGGTCATCCGCCGCAAGCAGAAGTGGTCCTCGGGCATGCGCGAGCACCGCGACGAGATTATCGCCGAGCAGCAGAAACTGATCGGCATCGAGCAGTCGCTGTACCTGACCTTGCCGGACATCAAGGAAATCAACCGGGCCATGGCCTACGGCGAGGCCAAGGCGCGCAAGGCCAAGAAGGAGATGGTCGAGGCCAACCTGCGCCTGGTGATCTCCATCGCCAAGAAGTACACCAACCGC